>JAAUYB010115747.1_pt1 | contig 73080 bp, 47 predicted proteins | sample 7278071 | NCBI WGS metagenome assembly JAAUYB01 (sample SAMN14350121, study PRJNA611818) | marine sediment metagenome | isolation source: surface marine sediment (1.8m) | place: French Polynesia: Moorea | collected 2018-08
ATGACTTGTTCCTCGGAACATGATTGTCCGACGCGAGCAAACCCGGGCCGTGCCGGTAAGCACCTGTCTATAACCGCAACCGTCCTGGTTCCGTCCGTGATCGTTCCGTGCTCGGGCTTCCTCACGCTACTTCGGGATCATCGTCGTTGTATTTCGCTCACCCGGTCGGCGAGGATTTTCGTCGTTTCGGCACATAACAAGCCGGTTTTTGATTTGACAACCAAATACGATTGAGAGACTAATAGGCGGCACACTCTGAGAAAAGGCACGTACTCGGCTGTATTTAGTTGTCAAAACTGAAAACTGGATTGTAACCGGTCGAAAGAGAGAAAAATCGTGCCGGCCGATTGCCTGAAAAACAACCCGGACGCCCAAGTCTGCCGGGTTGCGGCCGAAGGCCCGAACCCAACCAAAAAAAGGGCGCCCTTGCAGGCGCCCCGGACCCCGGCTTGACGATCCGGGGCCATGTGGAGTTGAGCATTTCCGTACAAAACGGAGAAATTATCCCGGTGTGAGCCGGAACGGGGAGCCGCGTGCACGCCGACGCGGCTTGAAGGGAACTTGGGGAAGGGGTCGAGAGATCACGGGCTCTCGACGCTTTCAACCTTAAGGTGTCGGCCGAACATGATTTATCCCGATTTATTTGTCAACGGTCTTTCTTGTGGAATCAGGTCCCAAGAATAATAGCCCTGTCCTTGCTCCAACGTTTGGGCCGGGGGCGTTTGTTCGAGTTATAAACAAAAACGGCGCGCATTAGACATGCGCGCCGTTATTGGTCAGGGCTTTAAGAGCCGCCGTCGGGACCGTCCGCGGGGGGATCGGTGTCCGTGTCCGGCATACAACACCATATGCTGTTCATTTCCAACTCGTACATTGTAAAACCTCTCGTTCATCATCCTTGTCGGTGCTTTGGGAATGGAGCGGGATTATTATCGGGGATTGGTCAGATCCGGTCGAACCTTTGGTTTGAAACGAATTACATGCCGCCGTCGGGGCCGTCGGCGGGGGGATCGGTGTCGGTGTCGGGCATACAGAAAAGTACTTTTTCTTCCATCTCTTGCATCTCGGAACCTCTTTTAAAAAAATAATATGGGTAACAACGTATGGGGCCGTCGGCTACCATACTTGTTACAACAACATCTGTGATGATTAGGTATCAATTAGGACAAAAAATTTTCAAGAATTTTCAACGACCCTTTTCAGCCATACGACACGCCGTATGCATTCAGACCGGAATACCCATTGACAAAGAAAAAGTCTCTTGTAAAATTCCGACAGTCCGCTTATCCCGGACGTCATGTGGCCCGGATCACTTCATGCCGTCAAGCCCCCTGATCCATTTGAGCACGCACCTTCACGCATGCGGTCGGCGCGCCGCGACGGATCGATGACGTTCCGTGGGAGCGCCTGCGCGGATGTGACGATCACGGAAAAAATCGTGACCGCTAAACACTTGGAGGGGTATGATGGTTCCGGCCGCTTTTTGGATTCGGCCGCCGAGGACGCCGTACCCCTCGCGGAGAAATGCATGCCTGTTTTTGAAAAATCATCGCCCGTGGCTGTCTCCGCCATGGAATTATTCCACTATCATCAAAGTCCCGGCGCCTTCACCAGGTTGGTACCGCCCTGGCAACGTGTTGAAACGGTTTCTGTTACGGGCGGTCTCCACGACGGGGGGATTCGCGTGATGCGCATCCGGTTGGGCCCCTTTTTTCTGACCTGGGTTGCCGAACATCACAATGTGGACAGCGGGTTGGGATTTCGCGATGTTCAGCTGAAGGGACCGTTTCGGCGTTGGGATCATCAGCATCTGTTCAAGGATCACCAAAACGGCGCCTTGTTGGTCGACCGCGTCGATTTTCTGCCGCCGCCGGGATTTCCCAAACCCATGGCCATGATGGAGAAACTGTTCGGCTTTCGGCACCGCCGCACCTGTCGCGACCTGGAACGGCATGCCGCCCATGCCCATCTACGGCCCGATCGGGTAATATTCGCCGGAAAACCGGGCCGATTGGCCGACAGTCTGGCCGCTTTTCTGTCCGTGGGCGGCACCGAGGTTTACCTCTTGCAACCGCAAAGGTTGACCTCGGGGCGAGAGCGCTATGTCATGAGGCCGTTTTTCGGCGGAGAGCCCTGTCATCCCCTGGACGGCGCCGACGCGGTCATTCACACCGGCGCCCCCTACGAGGGCGAGGACGCCAATGATTACCTGGCTTTTCTCTGTCGCGCTTTGCCGACCCTGGGGAATCCGCCTCGTTTGTTACTGCATCTACAAGGACATCGGCCCGATATCGAGCGGTATACTCGTGACCCCGTCCTGGAACCGGGGTTGGCCAAACCCATTGCCGATCCGGGCCGGGATGCGCGTCAGGAATGGCTGGAACAATTGGAAACCTGTTTTGAACGGGTGGTGCGCCTGCATTTTGGAGACCGCGTCCGCGCTCCGTTCCCCGCGCTCATCAACCTGCTCCTGCGTTTGGAGACCTTTTTATTCCTGGCGGGAGGCGCCAAATCGCCGAATTTCCGTTGGATCTCGGGAGAGGATACCCTAGGCGCGGTGCTGCATGTCTTATGTCACGACAGCCTGGAGGGCGATATTGCGGCCGTGGCCCCGCAACCTTCCACCCGTGCCGATCTTCAGGAGATCCTGGTCAAGCGCGGCCTTTTCTCCTATACCTTCAACCGAATGTTGAAGGTTTTGCCATGGGCAAAGCCGGGCCGTCCGCCGGGTTTGGATCCCGCCCTGGACGGTATGATGTCGCTTGCCTCCACCGGCTACCGGTTTGTTTCCCCGAACCTCGCCGAAGCCGTGGCCGACGAACTCGGCGACCCGCCCTCAGAAAACTGAAAGGGACCGCCTGGAAAGCGATCCCTTTCCATGATCTTTCGTGTCGGCTTCAGCCCACGGCGGCCATGGTTTCATCCACCGGTTCATCCTCGGGTGTGTCGCCCAATGCCCCGTTGAGGAATTTTCGAATGGGCCCCATATGGCGTTCCTCGTCCTTCCACTGGCCGAAGAGGTCTTCCAGGATGTGCAGGGTGTCTACCAACTCGCCCTTGCGGAACAGGCGCAGCACCGGGTGCAGGAATGGCGAGTTGGCCGCGAAATCCTCATCTTCCGGTCGGCGTTCAATTTGAAAGACATCCTTGGGTTTGCTGCCGAATTCCAGGGACAGGGTGACGTAACCGTCCACACCCGGTTGGTTATCGGCCAGGAACTCGGTGGGAATTTCCTCGTGATAGCGAACGTTGCCGTCGCCGTCCAGGGTAATCATGTCGCTCAAGAAGCCGAACTGCTGCCACAGACCTGAGGCGGTATTGATGCGTTCCATGACCGCGTCCGTGATCGCCGATGCATCGGCGGGCAGCTCGCGACACGGCCAGGGCGTGCCGTGATAGCGATCGGCCAGGAGGTGGAACAAAGCGCGGCTGTTGTAGCGGAACCCGTGGATGAAGGCGGAAGTGGTCTTCTTGAAATCCCGCGAGTGGGTCAAAACCCCGGCAAAGTACATATGGGGTACGCCCACCGTTTCCCAAGCGGAGGTCAGCTTGGGGAAGCGATCCTTGATAACCAGTTCCGGCCGGCAGTTTTCGGCGAAAATGCTTGGATCGAAGCGAAAACCCGTGCACACCAGCACGCGATCGTAGCGGTGGGTGACGCGCTCGTCCTGGGCGTAACTGTAGCGCAGGTCGACCACGAACTTACCGTCTTCCTTGCGGATGTCGGTGACATGGGCGTCCAGGACCGCGTTCTGGGACTTCAACTGGTAGGTATCCAAGAGGTTGTTGTTGACGGCCCGCAAGTCGCCCACGTATTTGGTTTGCCAGGCAAATCGCAAGTGGTGCGGACTGCACATGTGAATGAGGGAAGTGGTTTCCATCAGGTTCTCGGCGGTTTCGAAGGCGCTGTTGCCCTTGCCCAGGATGAGGACACTTTGCCCCTCGTAATCCTCGGGGTCTACCGACATTTCCGTGTAATTTTCGGCAAGTTCGATGCCGGGAATGTCGGGTACGTAGGGCTTGGTGAAACCGGCGGCTACCACCAGGCGACGCCCCTTGAAAACGCGGCCGTCCTCGGCAGTCAGGCTGAACAAATCATCGGTACCGCGCTCCACGCGACCGATGCGGGTGTTCAGGCTCATGTTCAACCCGTAGTGGTCGGCGAAATCGACAAGGTATCGGCAGAGTACGTCGGCGTCGGGAAAGAAGCGTTTGGTATATTTGGGAAACAAAAGGTCGTCGTTATCGCAGAGCAGGGAGTTCCAGTCGTAGCGAAGGTTCAGGTCCTTGTGGTCGTAACCGGTATGAACCTTATTGATGGAAATCAGCATCCGATGGCGGGGATGGGTCCGGAAAAAATGTCCCGGTTGGTCGCCGGCTTCCAACATGAGATAGTCGAAACCGGATTTTTGAAAGAAGTAGGCAAGCTGCAACCCGGACGGTCCTGCGCCCAGAATGAGATAATCGTGCACGTGAGGGGAACTGGTGGTCATGAACTACTCCAGAGTGTTGATGGCGGGCCGGGCAAAGCGTCATCGGAAATGAATGAACACCCGTACTACTACATACGCCGTTTCAAGTGAAAAGGTGCCGGCTGATTACCAAATCAGCAGCCCGCTCATTTGTAAAAAATAAACTGTAAGGAAAAAATCCTGGCCTGGTTTTCTGAGAAAAAACGCATGTGAGGAGTAAGGGCACATATGTGCACATCCATATATCCATAGCAGAGCAGAGATTTCTCCCCTTGCGTACTGGATGGGAGGTACCGGATCAATGAGTTCCCAGGCCTTTTTCGCATCACGCTGGGTGATTGTAGCCGCCTGGTTATTAGGGGTTTTGCCCCTGGTCTTGTCGGCTGCTTGTTTCAGTCTGTCCAATATCCCGATAGTGGGTATGTTCACGAAGACGCTGCTCGGGTTTGCGGCCGTCCTCATCGGCCTGCACTTTCTTTCAGTCGCCTGGCGAATAGCCGCATACCCGCTGCTGATGATTGACGATACCAAGATTTCGATTAACAGACCGTTCGCGCGTCGCCGCGCCATGATCATGGCACGACGCGGTATCGATCGCGTTCTTGTCGTGGAAAATCGATTGGTTTTTCACATGCGAGACGGAGGAACCTGTACCCTGGCCATGAAACTTGTTCCTACCAGGGATCGTGAGGACCTTCTTCGCCTGTTCCCCTTGATCCACGCGGCCTGAAATCCCGGTAAAGGGATGTCAGGCGTGCGGATTCTCCGGAGGCGCCACGCGATTTTCAGGCCTGGGGTTCATATGACCGTCCTGGAATTCCTTTAGCAAAACCCCCTCGGCAACCATCTGCTGGAGGCGCTCGATGCCACGCGGCAGCGGAATCTGTGGGTAGGTGAAGTAAAGGACATGCAGGATGTGGATCATCTTTAGCATCAGGTTGCTGCGATTGTATCCATCCATGGCCAATTGATCCAGGAAGAGTTTAGTGTTGTGCGGGATACTCAGGGTGATGGTGGTGTTGTTGTACTTTGTTTTTTTATTCATCGCGTTTTCCTATGCATAAACTGTATATGATATTACGGCATGATCTTGGTGGCATCAAGTAAAAAAGTTAACAAGAAAAAATAGGAGACGATTTTAGCATTTGGTGTCGCGTAGAAAATCATCCGTTGTTTATTTTTTCGCCGGCATCGTAAACAAAAAAGATGGGCCGGCATGACTTGACTGAACAATTTTAAGTCAAATTCCACAGTAGTTTAAAAGAAAACATGGGACAGAAATTCCCTTCGCGAAGCAAAGATCAAGGTGGTTCCCCTGTTTATGTCAATTGCCACGCGCAAGTGAGATGAGCCGCTTTTATGTTAGTATGATGATAGTTATATTTTATATCGCGAAAACTATGTAATAGCGTCTATTTCGATCGCCGGTTATGATTTTATTTGCCCTAGTGAAGTTACCCACTGATTATTATGGCCTCAACCTGAATCGAGGCGTCAAAAGTACTCCATAGCACGAGCTTTCCCCGGTAATACCCACAATCCGACAGGACTTTCGGTTTACCGATCGGCTCCTCCCCCTGCCCGACCGGCGCCCTGTTCGGTTTCCTTGGAAAGGCCGAACCCGTCCTCGATTGGATCGATTTCAGTCCCGAGTGCGGTGACTTCGAAGAGCGCGATCGGGATTTCCTTCCCGGTAGCGGGGTAAAAATGGCTGAAGCTTTCATTGAGGTGGTTTACAACAGCATATATTGGGGTATAATTGTTCGCAACACCACATATGGGGGTATCGCCGTGATCAAACTTCGTAGAAATACCGGTCATCGAAAGAACGGGCGCTTTTACCTGATGCAGCGCATGGAGTCTGTATCGCCGGACTATATCGGCCTTCAGGTTACCTATGGCCCTGTCCATCGGCGCGGTCGCACCTACCACTACTGGTTCAAGAACCGGCAAACGCCCACGGGTCGGAAGGTCACGGCCGACAAACAGTTGATGCGTAAGGTCGGTTCATTGGTTTTGAAACGTTTGCGAACCGGTTACATGGTAAAGCGCAAATGTGATCCCTGGTGCCGTCATGTGGTAGAGAAGACCCTTCGTCGCGCCCATGAACCCAAGCGCATAACCAATGTCAAAGGCCCCTGGCGACCGGGAAATGCCCGTACGCCTCTGTTCCACTCGATGCCCGAGGAAAACAAGGCTCAACTGATGTTCGACTTTGCCGTGGAGCAAAGACCCAAACCGGCGGATCGCCGCCAGTTGAGTCTGGATTTCGATTAGCGCCTATTCCGCGGGAATCACCGGCAAGGTCAGGCGTGAAGGGGTTTCGCCGCCGTAGTGAAGCGTGATTTCCGGGGCATTTCTCCGTCGCGGTGTCAGGCGGTTGTCGCCGTCTGCGCCCGTGATGGTAACGCGAACTCTGTTGCCCTTCTGAAAATAATGGGCTATGGGCAGCATGGAGACAGTTACCTCGACCTTTTGACCTGGAATCAGCTTTTGTTGATCGGCCGTGTGGGCCCGAAGCCAGGGAGCGCCGCCGGTTTTGAAGGGGGGAGCGGCCGCGGCTCTGAGGGAAGCGCGTTGAAAGCCCTCGGTAATGTAGTTGCTTTTACCGTCGGCGTCGACCTCTTCCAGGTAGACGAACAGGTCGACATCGTCGGCGTCTACCGCCAGGTGTAGGGTAACGCTTGGATAACCCGCAATTTCCAGATCGGCCTCCAGCGGCTCGCCGGTGTAGCTCAGCGCCAACTCCCCTGCCGAGCGACGGTCGCGGTATTTGAATTTGTGACCGCCCTCGCCGTAACCGTTGCTCCAGCGCGAGGGTTTGCCGGAACTGGTGAGGTAATTGACCGTATATTTGTCCGCGCCGGCTGCATCGGCGGTATTGCCCAGGCGTCCGTCATTGACCGAACTCAGGGTGCTGGAGGGACCCGCGTTGAAAAAGAAATCGCGGTCTCGGGTTCCGGGCCGCGGCCATTGATCTACATGGCGCCACTTATTGCGGGTGGCGGCATTGGTCAGGTAGTAATGTATGGGCGCCTCGTCGGCGATGCCGTTGGGAATGTCCTTGAGCCAGTAATCGAACCAGCGTCGGAGTTCGGTGGACATCAAGCGGTCGTTGCGATCCTGGTAGGTCCAGGGTCCGGCGATCAGCCGCTTGGGGCCCTCCAGGTTCAAATACCACTGGAAGGTCCCGGCGACGAACAGGTCCTGCCAGCCCGCCCACAAGAAGACGGGGATCCGGGCGTCGCTCGCGGCCCGCGCATAAGTAGACGGGGAATCGGTGAGGTACAACTTGCGCCCGGTTTTGTTATCGACACTGTCCCTGAAGGGCATTTTACTGAGCATATCGTCGATATTGCCGTTATCGCGATGGTCGCGCCGTGCCTGACGCAGTAATTTGCCGCCGGAATCGGCATCGGTGGCGGGCGCGGGGTATTTCAGGTCCAACTGACGGCAAATATCGCCGAGTTTCTTGAGGTAATCATGCACGTAGATGCCGCCGCCCCAGGCAAAGTCGTAGAGGTCGAAGAGGGTTTTCTCTGCCATGATCGCGGCCAGTTTGGGCTGCTTGGACAGACCCATAAGGGCCGCCACACCGTCATAAGCCTTGCCGTACATGCCCACCTTACCGTTACACCAGGATTGCGCGATGATCCATTCGGTCACATCGTAGACGTCTTGGGGATCGGTTTCCAGAAAGGGAACGGGTCGGCTGCCGAGCGACGCGCCGCTACCGCGACCGTCCACGGTGACGACCACGTATCCGTGCTGTACCATATCGCGAATCCACAGGCGGGTATCGGCATCGGTGGACGTGGTGCCGTTTTTAAAGTTGGAGCGGTGGAAACGCTTGTGACTCCATATGACCGGCAGGGGCTCCTCGATGGTAACGCCGTTTTCGGCGGGCCGGTACATATCGGCGGCCAGGCGGGTGCCGTCGCTGACGGTAATGTATTCGGAGAATCGAAACCAGCGGGTGTACTTGGGTTGACTGTAACCGCTGTAGCGTGCAAAAGACGAGAGCTTGTTCTGGGCGGGCGCCGGCAGCATCATGCCGACGAAGAGGAAACTGAACAAAAGGAAACGCAAAACCATGGACTCCCCTCGAGTAACCGTTTGTCGGGCTCATCTTAGCAAAGCCCGGCTCGGGACACAAAGGGTCGCCGGCGAAAAGCGGCCCCGTGATTCTCGTTGGGAATTCATCGCGCCGACAAAGGTAAGTTGCAGGGTGCACGACAATTGAAATCGGTGCGGCACCAATGACCTGAGCTGTGCTTTTAACTCAGGCAACCAGGTTCAGGTTACCGCCCGGGTTGATCGGTGCGGCCGATATCGCTTCGTTGGCGGCATAGATATTGGCCACCACATCGCGGTCTACCGAAAAGTTACCGTTGGAGGCGGAAAAGCCCCCGGGGTTGCTGCCGTTGAAAAACGGGTCTCTGCCAAACCCGATCAGGTTCTCTTGGAATTCCCGGGGACTGAATTCGCTGTCCCTGGTCCTGAAACCACCGATTTCGCGATCCAGTTCGATGACATCTTGAAACTCAAGAGGCTCTTCCTCAATGTCAACACCGATGTTCCTGCGTCGGTCGGCGCCAAACGAACCGATGCCCGGCCCCTGCTGAAAAGGAGACAGAACGGGCAAGAACCGCTGCCCGGTATCGTCTGTATAAAACTGAGTCATCAACCTGCTCCACTTAGATCTTTTGACCTGAGTGATCCGAAATGTATCAAATGAAATATACTATCGGGCAACCTTAACGCTGAACGGCGCCGATTGCAAGCTTTTTCGTTCGTGCTTTTCAAGTTTTGTGAAGGGTTACGCTCATGCAAAAGAGGCAACACCATAGCAGGGCCTTTTGACCTGCCACGATGAAAGAAGACCGATTGGTCGTAGGATGGGACGTGGTCGTGATCATAGCCTCCGGAAGAAAACACGATGGAATGTGGCCCGACCCCCAAAACTGAAAGAAAGAGGAAAAGGATGCGCAAAAATGGGCTCTTGACCTGTAAAAAACTCATAAATCCACTCCTGATGCGGGTTTAGGTCTAACGTTTCCGTTAAACGAGGCCGATAGAGCCATTGGTTGACCTTATGAGGGTGAATTAGTCAAAGTCGTTTAATGCGTCCTGGAGAAAAATTCTGAAGTATTTCCGAATTTGAATGGTTTCCAGTTAAAGCCGGGTAGCGAAGGTGCCTTCATCATGCATGAAGCCTACACCTGGCCCTCGGAGTCTTCCCGTGATCCACATTTCCGGCTACCAGATCAGCAAAAAGCTACATGAAAGCGACCACACCGTTGTCTACCGAGGTCGCAAGGTCGATGACGACCTCCCAATCATCGTTAAAGTATCTGCTAAAGAATTCCCCTCAACCGAAGTTATTAAACGTTTCCGCCGTGAGTTCGAACTGGGTCGGGGATTTGTAAGCAACCGCATTATCCAGTACTACGGCCTGGAACCCTATCAACACGGCCTGGCCATCATCGCCGAGGATTTCGGAGCCGTGGGCCTCTCCGAGGTCATCCCAAAGGGCGGCATGGATCCGATTCGCTTCCTGCGAACCGCGATTCAGTTGTCAGAGGGCCTGGCCGCCATCCACGGCAAGAACCTGATCCACAAGGATATCAAACCCGGCAATGTAGTCATCAGCCCGGACACCGGTGAGGTCAAATACATCGACTTCGGCCATTCCGAGATGATGGAGTTGCAAGGCGCCGAGGATCAAGCCAAGATGGAAGGCACCCTGGCTTATATGTCCCCCGAGCAAACCGGGCGCATGAACCGGCCGGTGGATTACCGTACCGATTTCTACTCCCTGGGCGTTACCTTTTACCAACTGCTGACGGGGGATCTGCCCTTCGACTATGAAGACACTCTGGAACTGGTCCATGCGCACATCGCCAAGACGCCGGAACCACCGCACTTCAGTAAAAAGGGAATTCCCGAGATCATCTCGCAGATCATTATGAAGCTAATGAGCAAAAACGCGGATGATCGCTACCAAAGCGGCCGAGGCCTGAAAAACGACTTGGAACACTGCCTGGAAGACCTCGAAATCCATGGCGAGATCAAACCGTTCAAGCTCGGAATGCGCGATATTACCAATCGTTTCTCCATCCCCCAGAAGCTCTACGGTCGGGAACAGGAAATAGAAGCCTTGATGAAGGCCTACGAACGGGTGGCCGACGGCGGCCGGGAAATGGTGCTGGTGGAAGGCTACTCCGGCGTGGGCAAATCGGCCCTTGTCAACGAAATCCGCCTGGCCATCTTTGCACGCAAGGGCTTCTTCATACGCGGTACCTGTGACCAGACCAATCCCAACGCATCTTATCTTCCCATCAGCGGCGCCTTTTCCGAGTGGGTTCGCCAGATCTTGGGAGAACACGACGAGGTAGTCCGCGAATGGCGCGAACGCCTGGTCGATGTTCTGGGAAACAACGCTCAGGTGCTCACCGATGTCATTCCCGAACTGGCGTTGCTTCTGGAAAGCCGTGAGGACCATATCCACCTGGGTCACGGCGAAAGCCGCAACCGCTTCGGCATGGTCTTTCGCGGCCTGGTCAAGGGTATTACCGCCCCGGGCAGCCCGCTGGTTCTGTTCCTGGACGATATCCACTGGGCCGACACACTTTCCATCAAACTGCTGGAAATGATTCTCTCCGATAAGAACATCACCCACTTGATGGTGATCGGCACCACCAAGCAACACGGTCTGGACGCCAATCCGGAACTCAATCGTTCGGTGGATGAAGTGGAGCGACGCGGCGCCATGGTCTCACGCCTGCGCCTGGGCCCTCTGCGCGTGTCCGATCTTACCCGTATGTTGGTGGACACCCTCCATTGCGAACCCGAGGAAGCCCGTCCCCTGGCCGACATACTGAGCAATAAAGCCAACGGCAACCCCTTCTTCACTCACGCCCTGCTCAAGAACCTCTACCACGAAAAGCATATCCGTTTTTCGCACGAGCAATCGCGTTGGGATTGGGACCTGACCAGCATTCGCCAGATCCGCGTCAGCGACAATGTCATCGACTTCATGATCGGTCGCCTCAAAAAACTGCCCGCCGAAACCCAACGGGCCCTCCAAATGGCTGCCTGCCTGGGCGGTTATTTCAACGCGGAGAAACTGGCCCAGCTTGCCGAGCGAACCCCGGAGGAACTGGCCGGCGTATTGCGCAATGCTCTCCGCCAGGGTGTGATTATGGAGGTAGGCGCCGAAGGCGGCACCTACCAATTCCAACACGACAGGGTGCAACAAGCCGCCTACGCCCTGATCGATGAACGCCGCAAGATGGAATACCACCTGCGCATCGGTCGCCTGATGTTGGAACAAGACGAGGAGGAAGCGCAGGTCTTCGAACTGGTGGGTCACCTCAACCAGGCACGCGAGTTGATGGAAGAGGAAGAGGAGCGCCTTACCCTGGCCCGGCTCAATTTGTCCGCCGGTAAAAAGGCCAAGGCCGCCACCTCGTTCGACAATGCACTGAAATACCTGCGCACCTGCTTCAGCCTGATGCCTGAGGACGCCTGGGACCGGCTATACAACCTCGTCTTCGAACTCTTCTGGGAGAGCGCCGAGTGCTACTACCTGGCCGGCAGCTTCAAAACCGCCGAGAAATTCTCCGGGCGTCTACTGGAAATGGCCTGCGACGATTTACAAAAGGCCGCGATCTACAAGATGCGTCTGGTTCACTATACCCTGGCCAGCAAAATGGACGCGGCCGTTGAAGCCGGTCTCCAGGGCCTCGCGCTGCTGGGCCTTAATATCAGCGCCAACCCCAACCGTTTGACCGTGCTGCGCGAGGGCATGTTGACGCGCGCCAAACTTCTGCGCATCCAACCCGAGGACCTGATCAACTATAAGGAAATGGACAACGCCCGAGTTGCCGCCATCATCGAGGTCCTGGCCGAAATCGGACAACCCGCCTACCTTACCGGCAACAAGAACCTGTTCACCTTCAGCGTACTCAAACGCGTCAACTTGACCCTGAAGCACGGCATCTCCGCCATGTCCGCAAATACCTTCGCCATGTTCGCCTGCCTGCTCAATTCCGTTCTGAGCAATATGAGCCTGGGTAACCGCTTCGGCAAGGTAGCCTTGGAGATGTGCAACCGGTTTGAGGACAACCCCTACCGTAGCGTGACCCTGTACACCTACAGCATCTTCGTTCACTGCTGGAACAACCCATGGAGCTCCCTGGCTTCGCGACTGCGCGCTACCGTTGACACCAGTTTGCAGTCCGGTGACCTGTTATACGTGGCCTACACCATCAGCGCCATGCATTATTTCGATCCAAACGAAACCCTGGCCACCGCCATCGAGGAGTCCGATAACAATCTCTCCCTGATCGAAAATATCAAAGGTCAGGACACCTGGCGCTTCGCCCGACTGGTGCAACAATTTCGATTGAATCTGACCGGCCAGACGCGTAACCGCTACAGCCTGGACACGGAAGATTTCGACGAACAGGAAACTCTGGAACACTTCCGCGACAACAATGTGAATACGGGTTCGGCGCTCTATCACCTGTTGAAACTGCGCCTGTTCTATATGTACGAAAGCTACGAGCGCACCACCCATCATCTGAAGGCGCTCAGTAAGGTCGTCAAATCGTTCACCGGTCAGCCCTTTTCCATGCAAGCCTGTTTCTTCAGCTTCCTGGCCCGGGCAGGCGCCTTCCACAAGTACTCAAAAGCGGAAAAGCGCCAGGCCTGGGGCAAAATGAAAACGGAACTGAGCCGCATGAAACGCTGGTCGACCCATAACCCGGCCAACTTCGGTTATCATCGCAATCTCATGGAAGCCGAAATGGCCCGGCTGAAGGGCAAGTTCCGTAATGCGGTGCGCCATTACCGCAAGGCCATGGAAGGAGCCCACCGCCACGGCTCCTACGGAGACGAGGCGTTGATCTGTGAACTGGCCGGCAAGTTCTACCACGAGCACCACCAGGAAAAGATCGCGTCTATGTTCTACACCGAGGCCCATTACCTTTACGGTCGCTGGGGCGCAAGCGCCAAGGTTCGCCAGATGGAGGAGAACTACGGCTCCTTGCTGGGGCCCAGCGGACGCTTCGGCACCGGCAAGCGCGAGAGCCCGGTGCGGCAAACCGAACCCAGGCATTCCCAGCACGACGCAACCCTGGCCCAAAAGAGCGACGCTCTTGATTTAGCCACGGTTACCAAATGGTCCCTGGCCATTGCCTCGGAAATGCACCTGGAAAAACTGATGTCCAAGATGATGGGGATCATTCTTGAAAACGCGGGTGCTCAAAAGGGCTTCCTGATCCTGGAGCAGGAAAATCAGATGATCATCCATGCCTCGCTTTCCGTGGACGATAACAAAGTCGATCTGGCGCCGGTTCCGCTGGATTCCAACAGCGGCCTTTCCAGGGCGATTGTTCGATACGTTATTCGAACCGGCGAAAACGTGGTCCTGAAGGACGCCGCCCGCGAGGGCTTGTTCATGGAGGACAAGTACATCCTGGGCCACCGGCCCAAGTCGGTCCTGTGTACGCCGATCAAACAGAAGGAGCGCATCTCGGGCGTGCTCTACCTGGAAAACAACCTGATCACCAACGCCTTCACCGCCGACCGCATTCGCATCCTCAACATCCTACTGGCCCAAGCCGCTATTTCGCTGGAAAACGCACGCCTATACCAGGAAACCAAACATGCCGAGGAAAAATACCGCCGCCTCAACGAGGAATTGGAAGAACGAGTCACCGACCGCACCCACGAATTGGAAGCCGCTCAGAAAGAACTGGTCGAAAAAGCTCACCTGGCCGGCATGGCCGACATCGCCACCAGTGTCCTGCACAACGTGGGCAACATCCTCAACAGCGTGATTACGTCCGGCCAGATCATCAAGAAACGCGTCGAAAACTCTTCCACGCGTAAGCTGATCATGGCCAACAGCATGCTGCGCCGTAACCTGGAAAACCTGGAGCATTTCATCCTCGAAGATCCCAAGGGTAAACAACTGCTGGATTATTACCTGCGCCTGGAAGAACCTTTGGACAAAGAAGCAGACGAAATGGTGGAAGACGTGAACCGGCTCATGGAAAAGGTCAATACCATCCGCGAGGTCATCATGGCGCAGCAAAGTCATGCCTCACGCGGTTTCCAAGCGGAGTACATGTCTTTGTCGGACGTGGTGGAGGATGCCCTGATCATCGTGGAGAATTCCTACGCCCGGGAAAGCATTCAGGTGGAAAACAACTTCGACGAGGTGCCCCAGGTCTACGTACAAAAGGTCAAGCTGATCCATATCATGGTCAACCTGCTCAAAAACGCCAAAGAGGCTTTCGAGGGCACGGAAACGCTGGGCCGCAGGGTCACTATTACCATCGAAACCGACGGTGAATACAACTACGTGCGTTTCAAGGACAACGGCGTCGGCATTACGGATGAAGACAAAGCCAAGCTGTTCATCCACGGCTTCACCACCAAGGCCGCCGGTCACGGCTTCGGCCTGCATAGCTGCGCCAACGCCATGACGGAAATGTCGGGCAACATCTGGGCGGAAAGCGACGGCGCGGGTAAGGGCGCTACGTTCGTTCTGCAATTTCCGTTGGACCGTGATGCGCTGCCCGCCGGTCACTTGGAACATCGGATACAAGACGCGGGCTGCTGAGATACCGCGTCAAGTCACAGGTCGTTCACGAAGATAGTTGCTTAGGGAGGTTTGGCAAGCAGCTTATCGATCAACGTCTGCCCTTGCCGGGCGTCAGGTGGACGTATGTACATGGGTTCCAACGGATGGTCCGCTTCCGTGAGACCACCCGCTTGAATTCGGTCCAGCATGAGACCGGTCAGGGAGGCGGGAATCACCTCGGCATCCACGTCTTCCATGGCCGAAAGCACCCAGCGGCGGGTATCGGCGGGCGCCTCGTTTTTGTCGATCACGATCGGCGCCCCGGCGAGTTTACCGTTAGCCAGGGGCATGACCATCAACTGCTGCCTGCCAGCCGGCAGAAGTAGGACCGAGGGTTCCGTACCGAACCGGGCGGCAATCAGCTCGCCCTTGTTGAAACCGTATACAGGAATGCCCAGCGAGGCTTTCAAACCCAACGCGGTAGCCAGGCCCACGCGAATCCCCGTGAAGGAGCCCGGTCCGGTGACAACCGCGGCAGCGGTCAGGGGTTCACCCAGTCGCCCGCGAAGTTCGCTCATCATGGGGACGAGAACTTCAGTCGCCTTACGGCCGGCCGTGGTTTCCTCGCCGCGACTGCCGTCGGACTCTTTGAGCCAGGAGACGGAAGCAACCTTGTCGGTAACGTCAAACGCCAGGATCACGTCTGCCCCCAAGCCTCGATCGCGGCAACCAGGCCGTCGCAGGCGGCATCGTCATTGTGTTGATGGAAGCAGATGCGAACGGCATCTTCGGCAATGGCCAGGAACCGGTAATCGTGTTTTTCGGCAACAGCGGCGACCAGTTCGGCGGCCTTGGGTTGTTGGAGACGAGCAATCAAGATGTTGGTTTGCGGCGGGGTGACCGTCAACCAATCCAGTTCGGACAGGGCTTGGGCAACCTGTCGGCAGAGCCGGTGGGTTTCGTCCAGGGCGGGAAAATGATGTTCCAGGGCGTAGAGAGCGGCAGCGGCCAGGATGCCGCACTGACGCATGCCGCCGCCCAGTAATTTGCGGGTGACGCGAGCCTTGGCGATGAATTCTCGAGAACCCGCCAGGATGCTGCCGACCGGCGTGCCCAATCCCTTGCTGAAGCAGAGCATTACCGAGTTTACATGCCGCGTCCAGTGAGTCAGGGGTTTGTTTTGGGCGCGGGCGGCATGCCACAAGCGAGCGCCGTCCATATGAACCGGCACGCCGCGTTCCCGGGCGAAGGCGGAAAGTTCGGCCAGATCCGGTTCGGGATAGATAAGCCCGCCCAACATATTGTGCGTATTCTCGACCGCAATCAGACCGGGAACGGGCATGTAATAAACCTCGGGGCTCCAGGACCTTCTCAGTTGTTCCAAGTCCAGGCGGCCGCCGCTGTCGTCGATCTCGAAGAGATTTAAACCGGCAATTCTGGAATAGCTGCTCAATTCGTACAGTTTAATATGGGAGGTACGACCCGAATAGAGGATACTGCCCGGTTGAGCGTGGTTCATGAGTGCGGTCAGGTTGCCCATGGACCCGGTCGGAACCAGGAGCGCGTCTTCAAAGCCGGTAAGACGGGCAATTTCCGCCTGTAGTTTGTTGGCCGTGGGGTCTTCACCGAAAACATCATCCCCCAGAGGTGCTTCGATCATGGCCGCTTTCATGGCGGTGGATGGTTGCGTCACCGTGTCCGATCGAAAATCACGAGCGATTCGGTCCATAAAATCGCCTCCCAAGCAACTTGAAACGCATCATTTCACCATTAAAGGGCGACATTAATCAAGAAGGCAAGAGAAGCATCCGTGAATTGGTCGGGGAGATGAACCCGAAAGACCGACGACGCGATGCTCGAGATGCAATCCTCCATGGTAATGTCGCCGGTACGTTCAGTATGGCAAAACTAAGGAAAAAGGAGCGTAAAACTAACAAATCGTTGTTACCTGACGTATCAAACGTTGTATGATAATGAATGCCTGACTTAAGTTCTGTACGCAATCAGGTTTCATTACTTTACTCTATAGATTTCGAAGCTCTTGCCAAGGTGTAAAAGCCGCGTTTACATACCCAATTCACCAGATGTGAACGCTGTTGTTGGAGCGCATGTATTCCATAAGGTTTTATGACAGCCGATCCAACATCAACTTTTGACTGAGAGGAGTTAACGATGAGGAACGTTAAACGCTATTCCTTCCTGTTTTTTCTTTGCCTTTGTCTTCCACTGTTAGCACAGCAAACCGGCACCATCAACGGTTCGGTGAACGCCGAAGACGGATCGCCCCTTCCGGGTGTAACGATTGTCATCCAATCACCGTCTCTACAGGGCTCCCGTACCGATGTAAGTCGTGAAACCGGAGCTTTTATCTTCCGGCAGGTTCCTCCGGGTATCTACACGATCACCCTGACCATGACCGGGATGCAAACGATCAAACAGGATGTCCGCGTTGCGGTGGGTTCGCCCACGCGACCGAGATTCCAGATGCGACCGGAAGCTACCCAGGAAACCCTGGTCGTTACCGCGGATGCTACCCCTGCACTCGATACGACAACGGTTGCCACCAACCTGGAGAACGACGAGTTCGTGAACAAACTGCCTCGCGCACGTTCGCTGGACAGCGTGGCCTTGCTGGCCCCCGGTGTTCAGAGCGGAGCCGTCGGCGGTATCTCCATCCAGGGCGCCACCCGGGTAGACAACATCTACATGCTGAACGGCGCAATCATCAACTACGACAACATCCGCGGCAGCGGATCCAATTCCCTGTTCATTCAAGACGACATTCAGGAAACCCAGGTGATGACGGGTAACATCAGCGCTGAGTACGGCTACTTCACCGGCGGCGTTGTCAACACCATCACCAAGTCCGGCTCCAACCAGTTCCACGGTATCTTCCGTACCGCTTTCGAGCAGGAAGACTGGACGGGTCGTACGCCTTTCGAAAAAGACGGCGACGTCGAGTTGGACGACACCCTGAACAAAATCTACACCGTTACCTTCAACGGTCCCATCATTAAAGATCGCCTGTGGTTCGCCGCGGCCGGTCGTAACTTCGACGAAAGTTCTACCGCAACCCTGGTCGGCGGCACCCCGCTTACCGACGCTGAAGCAGCGGCCCTCGGCCTGCCGCCTCAGTCCGGTCGCTCCGCGGTTTCCTATCCCCGCGAATTCAAGCGCGACCGCTTCCAGTTCAAGTTGACCGGTACCGTCGTAGAAAACCACACGTTGATTGCCTCCTACCTGGACAATACCCGTGACGAAACCAACGCCTGTAACCCCGGTCCCTGCATCAACCTCAGCGGTTTGGCAGGCGCGGCCACCTTCCCCGAAACCTTGACCACCGTCGAGTATCGCGGCGAGCTCACCCCCAACATGTCCTTGAACATCGGTTGGGCCGAGCGTGAGGGTGAAATCTCCGTGGGTAACAGCGACAACACCCTGCTGGGCGGTACTTCGCTGCGTCACCTGCGTCAGGGCGCTTTCTTCGGTTCTTACGGTAACGCTCCTTTCGGCAACGCCAACGATCCCGCTTTGCGTGACAGTGAAAACTGGCGCGCCAAACTGTCCTACTTCATCACCACCGACACCATGGGTGTTCACGATCTGACCTTCGGCGGCAGCCGCCTGAACGAGAAACGCGAAGAAAACAACAGCCAGTCGGCTTCCAACTGGACGCTGTTCCCTCGCTGGACCCGTTTCGAAGGCACCGAGGCGATTCCCATCTTTACCCCGGGTTTCAACTCCTTCGCGCTGTACTGGCCGGTCCTGAACCCCTCTCAGGGTTCCGAGTTCATCACCGACGCCCTGTATGTCAACGACGTGTGGACCTTGAATGATAAGTGGTACTTCAACATCGGTCTGCGTTACGACAAAAACGACACCAAGGCCCAAGACGGCCAGTCGCTTTCGTCTTCCAGCCGTCTGAGCCCGCGCCTGACCGCCAACTGGGATATGAACGGCGACGGCGAGCACCAGTTCTCGGTGGGTTACAACGAGTACACCAACCGCCTGAACGCGGCGGCTGCGGAAGGTGAAATCGCCGGCGGCGTTTCTCAGTTTGCCTACTTCTATGAAGGCCCGCAGACTGAAAACATTTCCGATGTTTTCGCCTGGTTCGACGCCAACATTCCCGGTGGCCTCGAAGGTATCGAGACCCGTCCCGAATCCTACAGCCCCAGCCTGCCCTTCTACTGGTTCCACAGCCTGTCTCTCTCGGCCAACCCCGAGGACCTGGCTGTTGCCATTCAAGAAGGCGGCCTGGAATCTGCCGTGGCTACCGAGTATTCCTTCGGTTACAAGAAGCGCCTCAACAACCGCGGCTGGATTAAGGGTGACTTGATCTACCGCGACTACTCCGATTTCGTCGTAGGCGTGATCGACCAGACTACCGGTCAAAACACCACCGGTGTCGACCGCCAGATCCAGTCCAACGACGACGGCGACTACGAACGTGAGTACTTCGGCGTTCTGCTCCAAAGCGAGTACCGCATCAACGAAAAGCTGAACTTGGGCGGTAACTACACCTGGAGCCGCTCGGAAGGTAACATCAGCGGCGTCAGCGCCGGCGGCGGCGCCTTTGCCTCCACCAGCCTGAGCTCCTACCCCGAGTATATCCACCCGAATCTCAACCCCACCGGTCGTTTCGGTGATGACCGCACCCACAACCTGCGCTTCTGGGCGCTGTACGATCTGGAAACCTCCTTCGGTCTGTTCAACTTCTCCCTCTTGCAGTCCTGGCAGTCCGGTACGCCTTACGGCGAATCGATCTCCTTCGACATCGAGGGCAGAGAGACCGCATTCGGTTTCCCCGATCCCAGCACCACCAGCTACAACCAGCCGCCTTCCACGCGTACCTACGTCATCACCCCGGACGGGTTCGAGTGGGACGACTTCCTGTCTACGGATCTGGGCATCAACTACAGCTTCCAGTTCCCTCGCGGCATCGAGTTGTTTGCGCAGTTCAAGATCAACAACATCTTCAACCACGACGCTGTTACCAGCGGTGTAACGACGCTGAACCCCATCTCGGGCGCCAGCTTCAACATGTTCACCGAAGCGCCGATCGAAGGCACGCACTACACGCGCTCCTCTCTCTTCGGCCAGGCAGGCAGCTCGGGCGACTACCAGACGCCTCGCTCCTTCAGCGTGGACCTGGGTATTCGCTTCTAAAAACCTGACGCGGTCCGTTTGGGCCGCAATCAACCCTTGACCCATGCGGGCTCGGAGGTTTCGACTTCCGAGCCCGTATTTTTTTGGATGGGATGATCGATTTTTCAAAGCACCGGCGCGTCCTGATTTGAAGCCGGTTGTCACGGGACCGTGCCCCCGGACAAACGGCCGTTTCTAATTTATGCCCTTGGAGGCCGCTGTGAAAAAAGAGACCCCGAAACAGGCCAAAATCAAATTGGACCAACTGACCGTCAACAGCTTCATCACCGCTAAATCTATTGAAGGCGGAAAGTGGGATCCAAGCTTCCGCGACTCGTGGTGCGGCGGCTGCTAAGCCGCGCGCCCCGATTCCTTCGCCCCCTTCCTAAGCCCCGAGGCGAATGCCTCGGGGTTTTTCTGTTTCCGGGCTTCTCCAACCGCCGATGCTTTTGAGTGGAAATGGTCGTGGTTGACGCGGCGAGGCCGTTTCCTTCAGAGTGATCGGAGGCTCCCCAACCGATCGAGAACCATCATTTTAGGGTGAAAGCAAAGGTCTCGACCGGGCGACTGCTTTGCCTTCACCCTGTCGGCTTTAAACCCGCTCCGTCGGCAGAACGGCCTTCCCATCGGCAAGTCAGTTCCCGCCGGGCCGGTAAGCCGTAGTTTACGGCATCAGCAAGGTTCCGGACGTGACGATAGCGACCGCTTCAGGCGCATTCTGAGGTTGATTGACACAATGATATAAAAAAATACGATGGTATCTTGTTTAAATAAAGACACTCAGGCAAAGTGCCATGCATGGCATCAAATTTGCTATTAACAAGTGGCACAACTATTGCTAGACTAGCCTTTTGGTATGGCGCCGATCATCGTCGGGGCTGCCGCCGGATCTCGACCAGGGAGGAGACGCCGTGAAACTCGTACCGCCTACCGGTGATCGCAACATGGAGCAATTCCTTAAAACCGCCGCCTTAACAGCACAACTGGACCTGGACGAGGGACGCGATATCGTTTCGTCGCGTTTTCGCAACCGCACAACGCGCCTGAGCACCGATTTCGCCGAAGCCTATGCCGCCTTATCCAGGGCCCTGGCCGATCGCCGGGTGCTGGTTCGCGAACGGGAGACGGCGGTTCGCAACCTGGTGCGCGTGTACCGGGCCGTCCGCAACAACCTGGTTCGCCAGGGCGCTTTAGGGCTGGTTTCCCCGAGCATTCTGGGCCGCCTCAGCCTGAAGCCCGGCAGGCAACCCATTCCCACCAAAATGGATGCCTGGATCACCCTGGCCGAAAAGATGCAAACCGTCTTCACCGAACTGACTGCCGAGGGCCGGGCGCCCGTCACCACCCCGTCACCGGCAAGCCTGAACCCGCTACTGGCGGAGGCCGTGGAAAAGACAACGGCGCTCAACGCCAAACACGGTGAAATCAAGGAGATCCGCGACAGGATCAAACGTCAAAGAGCCGCGGCCCTACGCTTGCACGGCGCCCTGATGACGCATATCCGCGCCAACCTCTACGGCGAGGAAGCCGCCACCATCCGCGACACGCTCCGCCGCTACGGCTACGTCTACACCGGCGACCGAAAAGCGCCTGATGACGCCGAGGAAACAGAAGTAACGATCGCCGAAACCACGGCGACGGATCACCAAGAAAATAAAAAAGATAACGATCAAGCCGAGTTCGAAACCAAGATCGCGCCGACCAGGGGTGAAGCTTCACTCATTCTAGCTTTTCAAGAGCCGACTATGAGGGATTCCCGGGGCGCAAGCACGAACCGTGACCATGCGTACGTGCAAGTGCAAGAGGAAACTTGGCAAAGGCCGACTATGGGGTCTTCCCGGGAGCGCCCGCGTCTCGCGGGCTGCAAGCGAAGTGACGAAGGAACAAGCGCGAATTGCAATGAGTCTTCGAAAACAATTTTCAGACACGGAAGAGCGAACCGCCTAATTTCGCCATGGCGAAATGAACGGCTTGCAGCCCGCGAGACGCGGGCGCTCCCGGGAAGACCCCATAGTCGGCTTTTGCCCGGTTTTCTCTCGTGTTTGCACGTACGTTTGGTCACGGACGGTAATAATACCCTGTATCCGGCGGTCATCACTGCGACTTGATGGGCCGGTAAATCCTCCCGTTTACATTGACGACCGGTCAGGAACTGTTGTAAGGATGCCGGCCCCAGCGTTGGCATTAAACTAAGGTCCAATAGACGGCGAGGGGGGTGGGAGCGATATCATTTTCAATTGATCACCCACAAATTCGATTCGGAGGAGCCGCAATTGACCACGTTGCATCGCTCAAGAAGGAGCCGCCGATCAAGGAAGGGACAAAGGATCCGTACATGCCGAAAAATGCACCCGGCGAACGCCGATGAACCGTCCCCGCGACGTCGTCTTCCGGTAACCGGAAGTCCGACGCCGCCGGGAAACTGCTCGCGATCGAGCAAAGGGTCGTGATCCGCAAGACTGACCCGGGAACGGGCATTGGATTTCCGCCGATGCCGAGTTGGACGCCGCCGGAAAAGGAGGAACACTTATGATGCGGAAGCCGGTTGCCATGATCATGGTGACTTTTTTGATTAGTTTAGGGGTGTCGGCCGGTGAGCTGGGCCATTATGCTCCCGGGGTCGCCAATATTCGCGATCTCGCCGTGCCCGCACAGCCCGGATTCTATTACATTCAGTACAATCTCTATTACGGAGCATCCACTTACCGGGACCGTAACGGCAATGCGGTCGAAACTCTGGAGATCGAATCGGTCGTGATCGATGTCGAGGCCGATCTAGATACAGTCGCCATTACGCCGGTACTGATGTGGGTGACCGAAAAAAAGGTCCTGGGCGGTGATTACGCGTTCTACGTCGCGCCTACGCTCAGTCGCAACAAGGCAGCGGCAAGCCTGTCGACCTTTGACCGCACCGGTGAATTCGGTATCGACAACGACGGTCTGGGCGATCTCTTGGTCCAGCCCCTGATGTTGGGTTGGCGCGGAAAGGGCTATGAGGCTTCGCTGGGTCTGGGGCTCTACCTGCCGATCGGGGAATACGACGAGGATGACGATGACAATCTCGGCCTGGGCTTCCGGACCGGCCAGGTCCAGGGCGGCCTGTATGCCTTTCTCGATCCGCAACAGACATCGGCGCTGATGCTGGCGGCTACCTATGAAACCCATGGTGACAAGGATGGAACCGATATCGGACCGGGTGATCATCTCTCGCTGGACTATGGATTCAGCCAATACCTCAGCCGGCGACTGGAGGTCGGCCTCGCCGGCTACAGTCAGTGGCAGACCGCGATTGACGAGGGCAGCGAGAACCTGCTGCTCCCGCCGGCCAAAAACGAGGTCCACGGCTACGGCGTGCAGCTTGCCTACTGGGTTACGCCGCGTCTCAACCTCTCCTTCAAACACATGCAGGAATACAACGCACGCGCCCGCTTCGAGGGCGATTGGACCATGATCAACCTGACCTACCTGCCCGGAGCGCTCTTCTGAGCATCTGTGCTCAGGGCTCCGCGCAACCGAACCGGACAAGAACATCGGCATTGATTTCCGGTGCGATGACTGTAGGGAGCCTGGTCGAGAAAGGTTTCGAGCTCTTATTTCTATTCATCCCCCCACCTTTTGGGAGCCAGGCAGATTAATTAAGAGGAAATGGGCTGACTCCATTAACCGGTTCGACCAGCCGGGGTCAGTCGAAAGCATGCCGGTTTAAGCACCGGTATTCAAAAAACCCTCCAAATAATACTAAGGTCCAATTGTCAGCGGGGAGGGTCGATACTACCATAGAGCATATTTCAAGAAGAGTCCTACTTTAAGAAGGGATTGGTGCGTCGAAGGAGGCCTGGAATGAAGTGGGCCGAGAAAATATCGAAGGAGCCTCTGTTTCACTTCCTTGTCGCCGGACTCCTTCGGCCTGTTGCACGGCTTCGGCGGCCTTCTGGATGTTCCGGCGGATCAGCGGTTTCTGAGGTTGAGATCGCGATCGGCATACGACAAATGACCAAAGACTCATGGAGGTCAATAGTGAAAGCTCTCATCATCTCGTGCCTCGCTGCCATGTACCTGGCAGCGCCGCTTGTCGCCCAGGATGTCCTGCCCGAAAAAGAGGAGTATACGGCGCCGAAGGCGGAATATTCGCCGTATGCGAACGACCACTATCCCAATAACGTCTATTTCGGCGACACGCACCTGCACAGCTCATGGTCCACCGATTCCGGTATGGCCGGCGGCACGCTGGGTCCCGATGTCGCCTATCGCGTCTCCCGCGGCGAAACCGTGACGAGCAAGCTGGGTTGGCAGGTCAAGCTCATCCGCCCGCTCGACTTTGTCGTCCTCGCCGACCACGCCGAAAACCTGGGGCTGGCCGAATTCATTCGCCGCTCGGACCCGATCCTGCTCGCGAACCCGATCGGGAAGCGTTGGCACGATATGGTCAAGTCCGGCAAGGGCTACAATGCCTTTATCGAATGGCTCCGGGCCGATGACAGGGACCAGATCAACGAGCCCAGGATGATGCGCGCCATTTGGTCGAAGGTGGTCGAAAACGCCGACAAGTATTACGTACCCGGCGTCTTCACCACCTTCCACGGTTTCGAGTGGACCTCCATGCCCAACGGCAACAATATGCACCGGGTCGTGATTTTCCGCGACGGAGCCGACAAGACCAGCCAGGTCCTGCCTTTCTCCCAATACGATTCCCACGATGCCGAAGATCTGTGGGCCTACATGGATAATTATCAAAAATCAACGGGCGGGCAAGTCCTGGCGATCGCGCACAACGGCAACCTGTCCAACGGTCTGATGTTCGATACGGTGACCTTCACGGGCAAACCTTTGACGCGGGCCTACGCGGAAACCAGAGCGCGCTTCGAGCCGGTCTACGAGGTCACCCAGCAGAAGGGCGACGGCGAGGCCCATCCCCTGCTTTCACCCGATGACGAGTTTGCCGATTTCGAGACCGTCGATAAAGGCAATATCTCGGGCAAGGTCCCCAAGACACCCGAGATGCTGCCGAAAGAGTACGCCCGCGGCGCCCTCAAGGAAGGTTTGCGCCGGGAAGCGGAGCTGGGCGTCAACCCCTTTAAGTTCGGGATGATCGGCAGCACCGATAATCACACCGCGTTACCGACCAGCCGCGAGGAGAATAATTTCAGCAAGGCCTCTTTTGTAGAGCCGAGCGCCGAGCGTGCTTTTCACCCCCTGATCAAGGGTGACAAACCCGAGCTGTCGCTGCTGGAAGCCGATGTCGGCGCAGCCGGTCTCGCGGCGGTCTGGGCGCGCGAGAACACCCGTGAAGCGATCTGGGACGCGATGGCGCGGCGCGAAGTCTACGCCACGACGGGGAATCGTCCGCTCATTCGCGTCTTCGCCGGTTGGGATTTCAAGCCGGATGAAGTCCACCGGCCCGATTTTGCGCGTGAGGGCTACCGTCGCGGCGTGCCCATGGGCGGCGACCTGCCTGCCGCGCCAAAGCGAAGCGACGGCGGGACCGACGCGCCCCGCTTCATGGTTCGCGCCTTGCGCGATCCGGACGGCGCCAATCTCGACCGCATCCAGATCATCAAGGGTTGGCTGAATAAGGACGGCACGACCGACGAGCGCATCTATGATATCGCCGTTTCCGACGGTCGCAAGATCGGCGCCGACGGCCGTTGCAGGACCCCGGTCGGCGACACGGTCGACGTTGCCGATGCTTCATACACCAATACGATCGGTGCGCCCATGTTGGCGGCCCATTGGCTGGACCCGGATTTCGACTCGGGCCGACGGGCATTCTATTACGTCCGCGTTTTAGAGATTCCCACACCGCGCTGGACCGCTTACGACGCAAAATTCTTCAACGTCAAAATGCCCGAAGGGACGACGATGAAATTGCAGGACCGCGCCTACACCTCGCCAATCTGGTACACACCGGATAAGTGAAAAGAGAACAGTGAACAGTGAAAAGTGGAAGAAGGGGCAGCATTTCAACCTTTCACTTTTAGCTTTTCACTTACAAGAAGGAGGTCTATTGTGAACGCAATCAAAAGAGCACTATTCTCGAGCCTTGTCATTTTCCTGGTCCCATTGGTCTTCGCGCAGGAAGAGAAAGTTGCCACCGATGGCGGGACCTTGACGGTGGAAACCGCCGCTGAAGCGACCGCCTACTCGCCCTTCATCGACCGTGCCCTCCCTGATCGGGTGCTCTGGGGCGATACGCACCTGCACACTTCCTACTCTATGGATGCCGGGTTTTTCGGGAACACGCTCGACCCGGAGCAGGCATACCGGTTTGCCCGGGGTGAAGCGGTCGTGGCGAGCAACGGGCAACGCTCCAAGCTGATCCGCCCGCTCGACTTCCTGGTGGTCGCGGATCACGGTGTCTACTTCGGCTTGTCCGATATGTTGGCGAAGGGCGATGCCGCGATCCTGGCCGATCCGGTCGGCAAGCGCTGGTATAAGCTCCGCAAGGGGACCCGGGAGGAGGGGATGCAAGCCTTCTACGAGGTGCTCGCTTCGGTCCAGAAAAGCGAGCCGTTGATCAAAAACCCCTCCGTCATGAAAACGGTTTGGGAGCGCTCGGTCGATTTCGCCGAGCGCTACAACGACCCCGGCAGGTTCACCACCATCATCGGCTACGAATGGTCGGCCAACCCGAACGGGGCCAATCTCCACCGCGTACTCATGTTTCGCGACGGTGCGTCACGGACCAAACAGGTCGTTCCCTTTTCGGCATTCGATTCCGAGAATGTGGAGGACCTCTGGAGCTATATGGCCGATTATGAAGCGCGAACCGGCGGCAGCGTCCTAGCCATTCCACATAACGGCAACTGGTCCAATGGCGCCATGTTCAGCCTGGAGCGAGCCGGCGGCGGCACCATCGACGCGGACTATGCCAGGGCACGGGCCCGCTGGGAACCGGTCTATGAGGTAACCCAGATCAAGGGCGACGGCGAGACGCACCCGGCCCTGTCGAAAAACGATGAATTCGCCGATTTCGGGACCTGGGACAAGGGCAACATCGGCGGCGTCGTCAAGAAGACCGCCGCCATGCTGCCGTATGAATATGCGCGCTCGGCGCTGGCGATGGGCCTCGCCCAGGAAGCACGGCTCGGCGTCAATCCGTTCAAATTCGGTCTGGTCGGCTCGACCGATGCCCACACCTCGCTGGCCACGACACGCGAGGACAATTTCTTCGGCAAGAATCCCGCCGGCGAGCCCGCCGCCGACCGTTGGGAGCATGTCTTCATGGAAGGTAAGCAAGAGGGGACTACCTACTTCAATTGGGAAACGCTCGCCTCGGGGCTTGCCGCTGCCTGGGCACGTGAAAACACCCGCGAAGCCGTCTGGGATGCTTTCAGCCGCAAAGAGGTCTACGCGACGACGGGCTCGCGCATTATTGTTCGGGTTTTCGGCGGTTGGGATTTCCGTGCCGATGAGGTCGAACGCCCCGACTTTGCCGATCGCGGTTACCGCGGCGGTGTGCCCATGGGCGGCGATTTGACCCAAGCTCCCGCCGGCAAGGCCCCGAGCTTCATGATCCGCGCCCTACGCGATCCCGACAACGCCAACCTGGACCGTATCCAGATCATCAAAGGCTGGCTGGACGGAGCGGGTAAGACCCATGAGCGGATTTACGATGCGGCGGTTTCCGATGGCCGCAAGATCGGCGCCGACGGTCGCTGCAAGACCCCGGTCGGCAGTACCGTCGATGTCGAAAATGCCTCTTATACCAACACCATCGGCGATCCCTTGCTCACCGCCTTTTGGGTGGACCCGGATTTCGATCCTCGCCGGCGCGCGTTCTACTACGTCCGTGTGCTCGAGATTCCCAAGCCGAGCTGGCTCGCCTACGATGCCAGGTTCTACAAGGTCGCCATGCCGGACCGCGCACCCATGACGGTACAGGACCGCGCCTACACCTCGCCGATCTGGTACACACCGGATAAGTGAAAAGTGGGAGAAGGGGATAAGTGAAAAGTGAAAGTGAACAACTTTTCACTTTTCACCTACTAGGAGGAACTCACCATGAGCGACCAGGAAACGAAGCACTCGGATCGACTGTGGCAGCCCGCTACCGCTAAGTTGTTTGCCTTTGTGTTCGGGTTCTCGCTGGCCTACGCGGTGATCCGTTACCATCTGGCGGGCGATGTCGCCTGGCGACACTTCCCGCTGTTCATCCTCAACAAGGCTACCTCCTTGGCGGCAGTCATTTTTGTGGCCTGCTCCTATCTGATCGGCAAGGTCATCCGCCGGTACGACGGCGATAAGGCCCTGCGCCTGGTGGTCATCAAGTTCTGCGGCTTGATGGGCTTTTTCCTGGCCTGCATTCACGTCTTCTTTTCCCTTTGCCTGTTGTCACCGGCTTACTACGCCAAGTATTTCGACGAGATTGGTCGCCTGAACCTACAGGGTGAGGTGGCAATGGCCGTCGGGGTGATTGCTCTGTTCTTCCTGTTGTCCCCGGCTGTGACCACACTACCGATGATGCCCAAGGCCCTCGGGGGTTGGCGCTGGAAGCGCAGCCAACGGTTGGGCTACGTGGCCCTGGCCCTTGTCGTGGTCCACCTGGTCGTCCTCGGCTACAAGGGCTGGTTGGCGCCGCGGGGCTGGCACGGCGGCATCCCCCCGATCAGCCTGGTCGCGGTGGTCGTCGCGCTGATCCCCCTGATCGTCAAACGCAAGCTGACACACGACAGGGAGAAGCGGGCGGCGCAGTCATCCTGAGCCTGACCGAAACAGCCGGTTTTCGACGGCACTTAAAAAAACTGATTTGTGAGCTCCCAAAGATAAAACCATCAACAATTTCCATGGAGGAACGGAATAATGGTTCAATGCCATCTGGTGAAAATCAAACCAACGATAAAGATCAGCACTCTGTCCCGGTGGATGACCGCGGTTCTCGTGTTCGCATCACTTACTGTCATCACCCCACCGGAACTCTACGGCCAGGAAGAGGAGCAGTGGGACCGCTCGGTCCTCCCGATTGCGCCCAAGCCGTTCAAGGGCCACACCGGCTTGCGGACGGCCCAGTCCAAACTGGACTTTCCCGCGGAAGTAAAGGCGCCCGCCAAGGCCCCGAACATCCTTCTGATCATGCCCGACGACGTGGGATTCGGTGCTTCCACGGCTTTTGGCGGACCCATCCCCACCCCCGCCCTGGACCGGGTCGCCGATGCCGGCATTCGCTACAACCAGTTTCACACCACGGCCTTGTGCTCCCCGACACGCGCGGCACTGATTACCGGCCGAAACCATCACTCCAACGCCACCGGCGTGATCATGGAACTCGGTACGGGCTTTCCCGGCTACAACTCCCTGATGCCCAAGAAGAATGGTTCCATCGCCGAAATCCTCAAGGGGAACGGTTACAACACCGCCTGGTACGGCAAGAACCACAACGTGCCCGACTGGCACTCCAGCCAGGCCGGCCCCTTCGATCTGTGGCCCACCGGCCTCGGCTTCGAGCAGTTCTTCGGTTTCATAGGCGGCGACACCAGCCAGTTCACACCGGCGATCTTCGATGGCACCAAGCCGGTCGAGCCGCCAACCGACCAGGAGGACTATCACCTCGACGTAGACATGGCGGATCGGGCTATTCGTTATATCCAGGAGCAAAATGCCCTGGCGCCGGATAAACCCTTTTTCGTTTACTACGCGCCCGGCACGGCGCACGCGCCGCATCATGCCCCCAAAGAATGGATCAAGAAATTCAAAGGCCGTTTCGATCAGGGGTGGGACAAGGTACGTGAAGAGACCTTTGCCCGACAGAAGGAGATGGGCATCATCCCGAAAGATACCGTGCTCACTCCCCGGCCGGATCAAATTCGCGCCTGGAATTCGCTTAATGCCAAACAGAAGGAGCTCTATGCGCGCATGATGGAGGTTTACGCCGCTGCGCTGGCGCATATGGACCACCAAATCAACCGGATACTCGACGCCATCGAGGAAACCGGCGAGATGGACAACACGCTGGTCATCTACCTGATGGGCGACAACGGCGCCAGCGCCGAGGGCAGCCCCGACGGCCTGCTCAACGAGATGACGTTCTTTAACAATATCCCTGTGCCCTTCGAAGACACCTACGCACGCATGGACGAACTCGGCGGCCCCAATACCTTCGGCCATTACCCCATCGGCTGGGCCCACGCCATGGACACGCCCTTCCAGTGGACCAAGCAGGTCGCCTCGCACTTCGGTGGCACGCGCAACGGACTGGCCATCGCCTGGCCGAAGGTCATCAAGGCGAAAGGTGAGGTGCGCTCCCAGTTCCACCACGTCATCGACATTGTGCCGACGATCCTCGAGGCCACGGGGCTCCCGGCCCCTGCGAGCATCAACGGGGTCGCCCAGTCACCGATTGAGGGCGTGAGCATGTATTACTCTTTCGACGACGCCGAGGCGCCGTCCACCCGTCGAACCCAGTACTTTGAGATGTTTGCCAACCGCGCCATCTACAGCGATGGCTGGGTGGCGGCGACGACACCGACCACGGCGCCCTGGTCGCCCCTTGCTACCAAGGCGGATCCGATCACGGGCTTCAACTGGGAACTCTACAACATCGAGGAGGATTTCTCGCAGGCAAACGACGTGGCGGACGAGCACCCGGAGAAACTCAAAGAAATGCAGCACCTGTTCTACGGTGAGGCGCGCAAGTACAACGTGCTGCCGATCGACTATACCAAGGTGCCGCGCCTCGACGTGAGGCTGCGGCCCAGCCTGACCGTGGGTCGTACAAGCTTCACCTACTACGACGGGATGAGGCGCATCCCCGAGGGCACGGCCCCTGATTTCAAGAACAAATCACACACGATCACGGTCGAGGTAGAAATCGGCAAGGGCGACAACGACGGTATGCTGGTCACCCAGGGCGGCCGTTTCGGCGGTTGGGGGCTGTACATCCTCGAGGGCCGCCCGGTTTATACCTACAACGTCGCCAACCTCGAACGCTACGAGATCGTCGGTAAGCGCCTCAGCAAGGGCGCACACACGATCCGTTACGAGTTCGCCTACGATGGGGGCGGTGCCGGCAAGGGCGGAACGGGCCGACTCTTCGTGGACGGCAAGAAGGTAGCGGAAGGCCGTATCGAACGCACGATGGGTTACCGTATTTCTCTGGACGAAACGTTCGACATCGGCTCGGACGCCGGTGAGCCTGTGAGCGAGGACTACCATGTCCCGTTTGACTTCCAAGGCACCCTGAAAAAGGTCGTGGTCAACCTGGACGAATAGTAGGAACGGTTATCTCGGCCTCGCCTTCCCGGCGGGGCCGAAATCCACGGCCTCGAGGAGACTGAGGCTGCCTGCCGACCGAGCGAGAGGAGAGTGAATATCATGCGACCAATCAAGCTACTGATTGCCTTATCGATCTGGTTTCCCTGCGCCGTCTTCGCACAAGAAGCCGCGGGGGCGGGGGATGCGGCCGATGATGCGGCGAATGCCAACAACCCGCTGGCCGGCATTACCGCGTTCAACATTCAGAACTACTACATCCCCAGCCTCAGCGAGCTGGACGATCAGAATGCCAATAACTTCTGGCTGCGTTACGCGCAGCCGTTTGGCAAGAGTTGGCTTTTCCGGGCGTCGCTGCCGGTGAGCAGGGTCCCGACGGGCGACGGCGAGACGACCTCGGGCCTCGGCGACCTGAATCTCAACCTCTGGTGGACGACGACCCTGAAGTCCGGGATGATGTTTGGCGCCGGGCCGACCATCACGGCACCCACGGCATCCGAAGGCGAAACCGGGACGGACAAGTGGCAGGGCGGGCTTTCCCTCCTGGTTTTCGACGCCGCTTCCCCGAGGTTCCAGTGGGGCGGCCTCATCTCGTGGCAGACGGACTTTGCCGGCGATGATGACGCTCCCGACGCCGAGTCGGTGGTCGTCCAGCCAATCTACTTTTTCCAACTCGGAAAGGGTCTCTACACCGGCGGGGCGCCGATCTGGGTCTACAACGCCGAGACAAACAACTACCACGTTCCCGTGGGGCTGAGGCTGGGCAAGGTGCTCCCCGGCCCCAAGGTCGTCTACAACGTCTTCGTCGAGCCGCAGTGGACGATCCTGGATCGCGGCCCCGGTCAGCCGGAGCTCCAGCTGTACGCCGCCGTCAACCTGCAATTCAAGTAGGTAGACACATGAAAGGAAATCAATTCCAGAATGAGTGAACAGTGAACAGTGGTTTGGCCCTGATGATCACAAAACGACTGAGAGGAAACCCATGTATTACATCGTAGAGACCTCGAAATCCTTCGACGAGGCCGCCGCCGACCTCGAGACCGCGGTCGGTCAATACGGCTTCGGCGTGCTCCACATCCACGACTTGGGAAACACCCTGCGTGGTAAAGGCATTGACTTCAAAGAGAATTGTAAGATCTTCGAAGTCTGTAACCCGATTCAGGCATCCAAGGTCCTGGCCGCCGATATGCGCCTGAATATGGCCTTGCCCTGCCGGCTATCGGTGTTCACGGAACAAGGCAAGACCAAAATCGGTATGATTCGTCCGGCGAACATGCTCGCCGGCCTGTCTGACGATCCTTCCCTGGCAGGCGTTGCTGCCGAGGTCGAAGAGAAGACGATACGTATCATTGACGCTTCTGCTTGAGAACAGTGATGATATGGATGCTCAGCTGGTCTCGACCGTAAAAACAGCAAAGAAAGTGAACAGTGAATCCCCATCTCCCACTTTTCACTGTTCACTTTTCGTCTTTCACTTCCCACGCTTTTCAGAGGTAGAGAATGGCTGACCCGGAGACAGAAAAACAAGGGCGCGGCTCTTTGAAGACAGCTGCGCGGATGCTGGGCTTCGGTTTGCTGTCGGCGCTGATCGTCCTGCCGGCCGTGGGCCCGCCCGTCGATCGCGAGGATTCCGGCCGGGTGGTGTTCACCGAGGCCGATCTGGCCCATGTTCAGGCCGCGTTTACGCGTACCTGGAACCGGCCGCCGACGGTCGTCGAACTGCGCAAAGCGTTTGACAGCTATGTCCGCGACGAGGTCCTATATCGCGAGGCCCTGGCGCGAGGTTTGGACCGAAACGACCCTGTTGTCAAGATGTCGCTGGTGCGCAAGATCACCATGCTGGGTACCGCTCAAGTCGAGGCTGCCCTACCGACCGAAGCCGAGATCGAAGCCTATTTCGCGTTGCGCGGCGAGCGCTACCGTATCCCGGCCTCGTTCGACCTGGTACAGGTGTACCTGAGCCCCGACCTGCATGGCGCGAAGGTCGATGAGGAGGCGGCGTCGCTGCTGGCCCGGTTGCGGGAGCAGGACCCCGGTCCCGACGCGCTCGCCGAGCTGGGCGATCGGTCGATGTTGCCCATCGGGGGAACCGACATGACGGAGCAGGAGCTCGTCAGTAGGTTCGGAACCGCGTTTCGGGACGGTGTCCTACCGTTGCCGGTCGGGCAGTGGGAAGGGCCCGTCCAATCGGGGTTCGGGCTGCACCTGGTCAAGATCACTCGGCGGGTGGATTCGCGGATACCGGACTGGACCGAGGTCAAGGCCGCCCTGGTGACCGACATGCAGTTCGAGGGTCGCAAGGCAGCCGAGGAACAGATGTACGGGGAGATCCTGTCCAGGTACCGGATCGACTTCAGTGAGGGCATCGCCGAGCTTTTGACAGGCGACGCCGGCCAGGAGCGTCCCGCGCCATGATCCGCTTCGTTACCACCGCGGTCTTGCTCCTGGTCGTTGCGACCGGTGCTCAGGCCGATCTCACCAATCCTTCTACCCTGAAGATCGAGGAGACAGCGCCCTCTCGCTTCACCGTCGAGCTCACCCTACCGCTCATCAAGGGGCGTGTGCTCAAAGCGCGCCCCGTCCTTCCCGACATCTGTGTGATCGAGGGCGAGCCGGAGGTGCGCGGCGATAACATGAAGGTCGTGCGCACCTGGCAAATGCACTGTGATCCCGATGCGCTGGTCGGTAAAGCGATCGGCGTCCAGGGCCTGCTCGGTACTGCCCAGGACGTCCAGCTGACCCTGTCGACCCTGGACGGTCGTACCTACGTTAGCCAACTACGGCCGACCCAAGCCTATTTCCTGGTCCCGCCGGCGCCGACGATCGGTCGCATGGCAGCGGATATCGGCGGCGCCGCCGCACGCGCGGTGCTTCGGTGCCCGGAGCTCCTGGTGCTGATGGTATTGCTGGTCTTTTCCGGCATACGTCTACCCGGCTTGTTCGCCGCTGCCGGCGCCTTTGCCGCCGCGCCGGCGCTGGGCCAATGGCTGGAATCGGAGAGTCTGCTCCAAGGCGCTTCGGTTTTACCGCCGATCCTGACCGCCGCGTTGGGACTGGTGACCGCCGTGCGTATTCTGGACGATGAGGCTGCCGCCTCGCCTGCCGGCCGGCGAACACTCGCCGTGCTGCTGACAGCGGTCGGGCTGCTCTACGGCAGCAGCGGTCTGCCCGTCGCGATGGTGCTGTCCCGAAGTGAGCAACACCTGGCGTTCTTGTTTTCGGCGCTCGGGACCCTGGCCGGGCTCGTGCCGGCGATCCTGTGGGCGCACCAACTCCGTGCCCTGCTCGCGGGCCTGGCCGAGGGCCGCGGCAGGCGGCTGAGCTGCCGTATCGCCTGGCTCGGGGGTGTGGCCGCCTGCGCGATCGGGCTGTACCATGCCGGCGCGTCTTTGCTCATGGGTGGGGTCGCACCGATCGCACCCTACCCGACGATGCTGGGCGCGGTGGCGATCGGGGCATGGTGCGGCGCCCGGACGACACCGGTTCGGGCCCTCCTGCCCGGCGTGGCGGGCGGGGCCGTTATCCTCGGCCTGGCGCTGAGCCTGAACGGCATTGACCTGCCGCGGATGACGCCGGCGCTTTACGGCTCACTCGCCGTGCTCGGGCTCCTGATGGTCCGGCCCGTGCGCCTGCCCACCTGGTCGGCGCCGGCGCTGGTCGCGGTCTCTTCGCTCACCCTCGGCGTCCATGCCGGCGGCTTCCTGGTGGAGAGCACGGTGCTCCCCGCGGCCCGCGCCACGGCGATGATGGTATTGCTCGTCTTCCTGTTCCTGGGGGCGCGGCGCCTGGCCGGTCTGCTCGGGCCGGGCGCTGTCGTGATGCGCGTACTCGGCTCGGTCACAGTCGTGTCGGCGGTTGTGTGGCGCTTCGCCGAGTACCGCGAATGGCTGGGCGGTGAGGTCGCCGTCGCCGCCACCATGGGCTTGTTCCAACTTCCCGTGCTGACGATCGTCCTCTTGCTCGCCGCCCTGCTGATGTGGCCGCGCAAACGCCGCTTCCAAGCGGCCGCGGCGGGAACGCGGCCGGCGCTCCATTGGGGGCTGGTGATGGTGGCGCTGTTCACGGTTCCGGTCGGCGGCTGCGCGGTTCGCAATCCGTTCCATACGCCCAGTGCGCCGAGCGCGGTCGAGGCGCGGCCCATCATGGACATGCTCCTGTCCGACACCTACCTGGCCTTCAACCTGACCGACGAGGACGCCGCCTTCGATCGACTGGCCCATAATCTCGCCGAGGACCTGGTGGCCGGTGTTTACCTGGACAGCCGTCGGCGGCTGACGGCCGGAACCCGCGAGGGCGCCGAGGTGACGGTCAGGGATGTCCGCGTGGTGTCGGTGGACGCCCCGCGCGTGCTCGATGCGACCGCGCAGTCCTTCGCCTACCCCTGTAAATGGGTCGTAACCGCTCGGGTCAAGCACTGGCAGCATATTCACGACCGCCTGAACATCTACGTCGGTGAGCTGGCCCTACGGGTCGAGGACCGCCGATGGAAGATCGCACATCTCGAGCTGTTCAACGAGGAACGGGAGATCTTGTCGTGGAAGAACCTGTAATCGACGTCGACAACATCCGCTTTGCCTACCGGGTTGGCGGCTTCCGTCTCGAGATCCCGAAGCTCGAGATCGCGGCCCGTGAGAAGGTCGCCGTGATCGGGCCCAGCGGGCTCGGCAAGACGACGCTGCTGCATTTGCTGGCAGGGGTCCTGGTCCCGGAGATCGGTCGGATCACGGTCGACGGCGTCGATATGACGGCGCTCAGCCGGGAGGACAGGCAGGATTTCCGCGCCTTGCGCATGGGCATGGTCTTCCAGGAATTCGAGCTGCTCGGCTATCTGGACGCCATCGACAATGTGCTGCTGCCCTACTGCATCAGCCCGGTTCTGGCCTTGGACGCGGCGGCACGGGCGCGGGCGGGCGCACTGACAAAAGAAGTCGGGTTAGACGGTAAGCAGCAGCGCTATCCGCGGCACTTGTCCCAAGGCGAGCGGCAACGCATCGCGGTCTGCCGCGCCCTGGTGACCAGACCGGCCGTCATCCTCGGCGACGAGCCGACCGGGAACCTGGACCCGGAGAATCGGGACCACATCATGGACACCCTGTGGCGTTATGCCGACGAGACCGGTGCGCCCCTGGTGGTGGTGACCCATGACCACGAGTTGCTCGGTCGCTTCGACCGAACGATCGATGTACGCGAGCTCGGCCCATGAACGACGTCCTCTACCTGGCCTGGCGCTATGTGCGCTTCCATTGGGGCAAGACCGTCTTGCTGGTCGCGGCTATCGGCCTGGTCCTCTTCCTGCCCGCCGGCCTCCACGTGGTCGTCGATCAGGGCGCCCGCACCTTGACGGCCCGCGCGGAAGCCACACCGTTACTGATCGGGGCTCGGGGCAGCGCCGTGGACCTGACACTGAGCGCGCTCTACTTCAGACCGCCGAACCTGGAACCAACCGCCTTCAGCGAAGTGCAGCGCGTCAGTCGCACCGACCTGGCCATCGGCATCCCGCTCCACATGCGCTACTCGGTGCGCCGGCAACAGATCGTCGGGACCACCTTGGACTACGCCGACTTCCGCGGCCTGACTGTTGCAAAAGGTCGCTGGTTCGGCCTTTTGGGTGAGTGCGTGCTGGGCGCCGAGGCAGCCCGAGCCCTGGGCGCCGGGGTGGGCGGGCATGTACTCTCCTCGGCCGGCAGCGCCTTTGATGTGGCCGGTGCGTTTCCCCTGAAGATGGCCGTGGTCGGCGTGCTCGAGCCGACCGGCACCGCCGATGACGATGTGGTCTTCACCGATATCAAGACGACGTGGGTGATTGCCGGCCTGGCCCACGGCCACGACGACCTCGGCTCGGTTCCCGAAGGCGACGCACGCGTACTCGCGGTCGACGAGGGGAACGTGGTTGCCAACGCCACGGTGCTGTCCTATACCGAGATCACGCCGGAGAATATCGACGCGTTCCATTTTCACGGCGATCCCGACGGCTTCCCGGTGGACGCGATTCTGGCCGTACCGAAGGACCACAAATCGGGTATCCTGCTGCGGGGCCGCTATGAGGAAACAGACACACCCGTCCGGATGCTCGTGCCCGTCGATGTGGTCGATGAAATTCTGGAGACCATGTTCTCCGTACGCGACTACGTCGTCCTGGGCAGCCTGGCCGTGGGCGCGGCTACCCTGATGACGGCCGTACTGGTCTTTGTGCTGTCGATTCGCCTGCGCCGCCGCGAGATCGAGACCATCCGCAAGATCGGCGGCTCCTCTCAGCGGTTGATCGGGGTGCTCGCATCCGAAATCCTGCTGGTCGTCTTCGGCGGCGTCCTGGTCGCGGCAGCCCTGACATTTGCCGTCAGCCGGCTCGGTGATTGGTTGATTCGTTTTATCGGCTCGTGAAGGAAAGGAGGCTCCCATGAGGTATTGGCATTGGCTCGCGGTTCTGTCGGTTCTGCTGACTGGGTGCGCCGGTGAACGGGAAGCAGCGCCGACCACCCGTTCGGAAGTGACCCGCCAAGGCCTGGTGCTCGCATCGAATTACCCGCTGGCGTACTTTGCCGAAAGAATCGGCGCACCCATTATCGAGGTCCGGCTACCGGTCCCGGCAGGCGTCGATCCCGCCTTCTGGAAGCCTGGCCCCGAGGACGTGCTTGCGATGCAGCAGGCCGATTTGATCGTGCTCAACGGCGCCTCCTATGAGTCATGGCTGCCCAAGGTCTCGTTGCCGACGGCACGGCTGGTGGATACCACCGCGGCGCTCGCGGGCCGGCTCATCGTCGAGGGCGAGGCAACTACCCACAGCCACGGTCCCGAGGGCGAGCACGCGCACGCGGAAACCGCCTTCACCACATGGCTGGACCTGAACATGGCGGCAGAACAGGCAAAGGCGATTGCGGACGCGCTCTCGGCCCGCCGGCCCGAGCACGCCGGCCATTTCGCAACACGGCAGGCCAGGCTGGCTCAGGAGCTCCAAACCCTGGATGCGGAAATGAAACGCATCATTACAAGCGCGCCGAGCGAGCCGGTGGTCTTTTCCCATCCCGTCTACCAGTACTTCGCGCGCCGCTACGGGATCGAGGGCAAAAGCGTCCACTGGGAGCCCCACGAAATGCCGTCGGAAGTCGGATGGCAAGAGCTCACCACGCTACTGGAAACACATCCGGCCAGGTGGATGATCTGGGAAGGAGAGCCCTTACCCGAAATCACGGCAAAGCTGGCTGCGCTGGGTATCGAAAGCATCGTCGTCGATCCCTGCGCGAGCCCGCCGTCGGACGGCGATTTCATCTCGGTGATGCAGGCGAACCTGAAAACGCTGGAAAAAGTGAAAAATGAAGAGTGAAAAGTGTAGGACATGAGAACCTGCTTATCACTTTTCACTACCCTGTTATGGGGGCCTGGATGAGGAGTAGGAACGGTCGAAAGTATGCCGGCCCCGGCGCTGGTATACGACCAGAGTCCAGAAAAGACCGGCCGCGTAAACGCGGCCGGCCGGGTGTTCGGAGGCTCTACTTGGGCATGTATTGCTCGATGATCTGGTCCAGGTTCCAGGTGGCTGCCTTTTGCCTGGGCGGATAATCCTTGAATGTCTTGATGAAATCGAGGACATAAGAGGAGCCCCTCGACAACATGTAGATGCGCCTGGAGTACCAATCCCAATAGGTGTTGGTATGCATGGCTTTCTCGAAGGGGTCCATTCTGAGATCGAACAAAATGGGAGCCTTCAAGGGCACCAGGTCCTCCACCCAAACCCGGGTGCCGTGGGCGCGTTGTTCCATGTAGATGGCCTTCCAGCGATCATCGAAACGAACGGCGGAAATCTGGCCGGCGTCGGTGCCGTAAACGAAGAACTTGCGCGGGCCCTTTTTCTCTTTTCCGGTCAAGCGCGGCAGGAAATTGTAACCGTCCAGGTGCACCCGATAGGTTTTATCGCCGACGGTATGCCCTTTTTTCAATTTGTCGGCGATGGCGTCGTCACCCACGGCCGCCATGATGGTGGGTACCCAATCCAAGTGAGACATGACATCGTTGACGATCCCGCCCTTGGGGAAGCGGCCGGGGAATTTGGCGAGGCAGGGCACGCGGAAACCGCCCTCCCAGTTGGTGGTTTTTTCGTTTTTGAACCAGGTAACGCCGGCATCCGGCCAGGTGGCCTGGTGAACCCCGTTATCCGTGGTGAAAATGACCATCGTATTGTCGGCAACGCCCAGTTCATCCAGTTTCTTCAGGAAAGTACCCACCTGGGCGTCCAGTTCCAGCATGCCGTCGGCATATTCGTTCAGGCCGGATTTGCCGCGGTTTTCATCGCGCACATGGGTCCAGAAGTGCATACGCGAGGTGTTGAACCATGTGAACCAGGGCTTTTTGGCCTTGTGTTGGCGATCGATGAAATCCAAGGCGGCTGCCATGAACTCGTCATCGACGGTTTCCATTCGTTTTTTGGTCAGGGGGCCGGTGTCCTCGATGCGGCCGTCGGCAAAGGAGCGGATGACCCCTCGGGGTCCGTAGCGCTTTTTGAATTCGGGGTCTTGAGGATAGTCCTCGTTTTCGGGCTCTTCTTCCGCATTCAAGTGGTAGAGGTTGCCGAAAAATTCGTCGAAGCCGTGTTGCGTCGGCAGGAATTCATCCTTGTCGCCGAAGTGGTTCTTCCCGAATTGGCCGGTGGCGTAGCCTTTTCCCTTGAGCAGAGTGGCCAGGGTGGGATCTGCATCCCTGATGCCCAGGTCGGCGCCCGGCAGACCCACCTTGGAAAGGCCGGTGCGGATGATGTGCTGTCCGGTAATAAAGGCCGACCTACCGGCCGTGCAGCTTTGCTCGCCGTAGTAATCGGTGAAAAGCAGGCCTTCTTTGGCGATGCTGTCGATATTGGGCGTTTGGTAGCCCATCATGCCGTGGCTGTAAACGCTGATGTTGGGAGCGCCCACATCATCGCCCATGATGACCAGTATATTGGGTTTCTGCTGGGCTTGAGCGTGAAGAGGTAGGAACACCGCCAGGCAAATGGCAATGAATGGTAACCTGTCGTTGAACATGAAGTTTTACTCCTTTTCCTTGTTCGATTCAGTATCGGTGGTTCGGCTTCAGCAATCGGTTTCTCCAGGGAGCAAACAGCCCGCTGCCGCGTTGGGTTCAAACGGGATCGATACCCAATTCTTTTTGGAGGCCGGCGATCAATTCGCCGGTATTTTTCTGTAGCTCGCCGAAGATCCGGTTCGCTTCTTTTTGGGCGTCGGCCCAGGTTTCGGCGCCCGCTTCAGCAGTCCGCTCCATCTCCTTGCGGGCCTCGCCCAGGAGGTCGTGAAGCTTCCTGACCGCCGGGTCGACTTCGTCCTGAGACACCTTCTTGCCGACTTCCTCGGCCAGGGCCAGGAGGGCGAGCGTATGGGCCACCTGGGCGGCTTGGGCTGTCTGAAGTGCTTGAAGGCCCGAGCGGAGATGTTCCTCGATGGCGCCCAGACGTTGGTTTTGATAGAGGGCAATGGCGTCGCCGCCGAAGGTGCCCAGGGCGATGAGGAACCAGCCCCGGGTGAACAGGCGAACGCCCAGGTAAACGCCCACGGCCCAAGTACCGGTCAGGGGCCAACCCGCCACGATGAGGATACCCAGGAGTGCGGAAAGGATGCCGCTGAAAAGAGCCCAGCCCCAGCCGTGGTGAGGTTTCAGTTTGAAAGCGAGGATGATGTCGGAGATACCGCTCGCAATGAAATACCCGGCCAGCAGGAAGGTCAAGACGCCGAGTCCTTCGGCGGGTTGGGCGACCAGGATGAGACCCGCGACGACCGTAAGGCCGCCGAAGAGGAATGCCAATACCCCCTTGCCGAAACTGGGCGCCCCGAAAGCGAACATGCTTTCCAGGATGCCGCCTGAAATCAACAGGATGCCCAGCAACACCGCGGTGGCCAGGCCGGTGAACAGGGGCGAGATGACGGCAAAGATCCCCAAGGTGACCAGCGCCACGCCGATGACCAGGCTGAACCTGGTTGCGGATCGGGCCGCCGGCAGCACACCGCCGGAAACGATATCGGGTAAAAGCGCTTCGATTTCTTCCGTGAGTTGAGGATCGTTGGTTTCGCTCGATGTTTGTTCGTTGGTTTCGTCCGCCTTTTGATCGTTCATTTCTACTACCTCTCTCTAATGCATTCGAATCATGAATTCTCGGAAACCGGCACGATGATAAAAGCCGGGAGCTTTTAGCCTATGAATCTAAGGTCATTTCCATATTGTACTGACCTGAAGGTGGGAATTATATTGGACCATAGTTGTATAAGTGGCGCGGGTTCGGGCCCCGATTGCGGAAAGGCTTCGATGTGAGGCGGGGGGATGACCGGTGTTTCTGGTGCAACTGGATGTACTTCTGCGGCGGCGTCTCCGGGGTAGGGGTCCGGTCCATGTCCGGCGTCTGTCGTTCCGGCTCGGGGAAGAAGGGAGTTATATTGTCGAAGTGGGCTCGGTATTTCTTGAAATAGACTTCTTCCCGCGTGTAAAGAAATGTGTCTTCGTCTTTCAAATGGAACTGATCGTTCCATTTACAACCGGGCAACCGGGCATGAAGTAGAAATGAGGGTTGTTGAAGTTCGTCGCCTCCTCTCGTAACTCTTGAACTAATTTGGCTCTCAGGAATGAAAAGCGTAAAGTGAATCCCACTTTCCGCTATTATCTTTCACTGTTCACTGTTCACTGTTCACTGTTCACTGTTCACTGTTCACTGTTCACTGTTCACTGTTCACTGTGCACTGTTCACTGTTCACTGTTCACTTCCTATGACGCGCACCTGGAACCGGCTGCCGAGCGAGCCACTTCGGCGGTACGTGGCAATTGCCGGATATCAAGAAAATCAGGGGGCGATAAGGCGTGCGTTGTGGATCGCGAACTCATAAGTGAGGCCAGGCGCTGAAACAACCGCATCTCGAGGGTTACCCCTCGACCATTCAAGAGCGGGCCTATGGCTCGCCGATTTGGTACACGCCCTAGCGGGCACTGCCTCAAGCCGCCGCCGGGGCGAGGGCGACGACTTATGCATTCCTTGCTATTCCGGTTACTTACCGAAAAGGCCCAGCGAAACCCGTTCCTTGAGTGTAAAGCCCAAGTCGGCGAGCTTTCTTTTTCCGCTTGGGTCGGTAACACCGCTGAGTCGGATTTCCCGGAGTTCTCCAGCACCCTCATATTCAGCAATGTCGATATATGCCGACAGGTTTTCGGCCATCTCCTCGGTAAGATAAACCCGGTCGACGGCGGCGATGATGAGGAATTGTCCGTCCTCGGCAATCGCCCCCATCGGACGGTCACCGACCGCGATCATCCGCAGAGGTTTTTCCTTTTGGTGGATATCCGCCATCATCACGGCCGATTGGGCAAAAAGAATTGCCTCCATTTCTTTCTGCGCGGTCAGGGCATGGGCCAGGAACTCTCTGCGCCCCGCTACGCCCTTCATTTTTTTCAGGGCTTCCAGCAACACCGTTTGTTGGGACGGAGAGTAATTGGAACCCTTCAGGAATTGCCTGGTCATGGCCTTGTCGACCCCCATCCCGGCTAACACTTTCTCGTTGTGCATCAACAATTCGATTGGATCTTTCTCCCAAACGATTTCGTTGATATCGCCCAGGTAACCGATGATTTCATCTGACGGCGCAAAACCGGCAGCCATGTTACCGGCCGTATCGTACCAGGCGACCTCACCGATTTTCTTGCGCACCACCTCATTGCTGCTGTAGGGATCTATTTTCAGTTTTCGGGCCCAACGGCGATGGGATTTCTTGATGCCGATATAACTGACGGCGGCGTCCTGAACCTCGGCTGCCGCCTCATTCAAGGTGGTTTTGTCACCGGCCTTCCCGTCGCCTTCCCCGCTTTTCTTTTTCTTCTTTTCCTTCTCGATGAACTCTTTGGCGTCTTCATAGCCTTCCTGGATTTTGCGTTTATTGACCTTGAAGAAGCGTACGGTTCCACCCGGGATGTTTTTGATGGTAGAGAACGGTTTCCTGACCACGTTCAGCGCGGTATTGACGGGCTTTGCGACACCGGTTTTGACGGCGTCCAAAAAAACCTCGGTCTTTGAAAAGGTTTCCAGCTCACGAATGGCCCTGACTTCGTCCAGACGAATGCGCAACATGGCCTCGCCTTCAGCACTCATCTCACCGAAGCTGCTGTGAATGACGAAATAGTTCATGACCCCGTCGTTGCGCACCACCTCGTCGATGCGGTAATCACGACCTTCAAGCATATCGGCCGGAAGGACTTCAGCGGCTTTCAGTTCGAGAAAGGCAGGCGCCTTCTCTTCTTTCTCCTGGCTCCAGCAGGGCAGGAAACAAAGCAGGATCAGGACTGGGGTGGGCTTAACCATCATGCCTCCGACTAAAAAAAATTCCGCTCGGCCCGAAAGGGAACCTTCCAATATGAATCTTAACTGGGGATATTGTATTCTATGAACGGCTAATTTGTTAAGCACCTTCGGCGCCAAAAAACCGATCTTCTCCTCTAAGTGACAAAGTAGTTTTAACCAGGCACCTATATTTTCGATCTTGTGGTCGGCGATTACAACCCTGGAAATATAAAAGCCCCGAACCGCAATTTCGATGCGCGGTCCGGGGCCCAAGGGTAGAGGCACCCGAGTGATTAGTCGCCCCTATTCCCAAAAATAGTACCAATCCCTCGGGTGCATCCGGCTCGTTAGCTCAGTAGACGATGATCCGGATATATTAGTTGTCATCGCCCGGTAACTTTGTCGGAGCGGCGGCCGGGGTTCGGCTGAACTTCTTACCCCGTCCACATATATAAAATCGCAAATCGGTAAGCTGTTCTCAATTGTGGGATATACGTAGCGCACCTGTGGGAAGTACGTAGGTGCGCGGTCATATTATTTAATCCGATATATTTAGAGGATGTTTGCGACCCAGGAAAACACTCCCGACCAAAAAGTTTTTAAAGGCGTGCGCCTGATAGCTAAATAAGTCGGGGACGACGGACGTTAGGGCAATGCTGAGTGACGGGTAGTTTTTAACGGAAAAAGGAGCGGCATGAGCCGCCCCTTTCTACATAACCAGTTCAAAAGAGTTCGGGATTAGCCGCGGCTCAAGGCGCGGGCGTTACCTGCTTTAACATTGGATTTCACTTTCATATGAAATTCCTCCTTGGGTAGAGTTGGATACTGTGAAGCATCGGGGTATAAAGCCCGGCGTTGGTAAGACGCCCGACCTTAACTGTTCCCGGGACGTTTCAATCGGCGCTTTCGATCACGCCGGCGTCCCAGAGTGTTTCCAGGATACCTTGGGTTTCCTCCCAGTCCTTGGGTTCGGAAAACCAGGCTCCCGCCTGGTGAGCGGAAAACGGTTGACCTGCCAGTAAGGTTTTGGCAAAGGGAATAAATTCGGGTTCAAAGAAATCGATGGTTTTACCATTGGCCAGGACCGTGATCTCCTCTCCTTCCAGGTGGTGTTTGGTCATGTGATAGATGGGGCGGGATTTGGCGAGTTGTAATCGCGTATCGGGTTCGATGGTTGTCGGCGGATTTTGCAGGGCGTCCATTTCGGAAGCCATATCCATCCATACGGAAGTGAAGTCCAGTTGGTTCGGATCCAAACCGGCCACGTATTCCTGGAAGCCGGCGAACTGCCGACGGAAGGTGTTCAAGACTTCGTCGAAACCATGTTTGGTGTTCAGGTAGGGGAAGACGGGCATATGGCGCCACTCCTCCCGGTTCAACAGGTCTTTCTTAAGCGCGCGGCTGAACAGTTCCCATAGGGTGAGGTGGGGCAGCCGGATATTGACGGCCAGGCTCTCCTCATCGGCGGCTTTGGTGGTGTGCCAGGTGCCTGCCGGCAGAAAACACAAGTCACCGGGTTCCATGGTGAATGTGATGAATTGGGACTCGTCGGTTTCACCCACATTCATCAACCAGTCTTCGGCGTTCAACTCGAAATCGCCTTGAAGGAAACCGTGGTAAAGCGGTTCCCGGTCAGGTCCCAGCAGGCATTGCAGGGTGGGCCAGTTGACGGCGGGTCGCTTGGAGACGCGCCAGGTTTTTTTACCCTCGATTTGCATCATAAACACGGCGCATTCGTCGAAATGGACGGGCAAGCCGGTGCCCGGCTTGGAGAGCCAGGCCGAACTTTCCACAAGACCGGAAAAGGCAAGCTGTTTTTTGACACCGGCGGTGAGTTTGGCCAGGATGGGATCGACATTTTGAAGGGAGGACAAGGTCAGGGTTACGGAGGTCATGGCCCGCAAGCAGTCAATTTGATCGTGTTTGATGGGGATCTCGTTATTGATGCCCCCTTGCACGGCGCCCATGTTTCCATAGTCGTTAAAGGTTGCCTTGACAATGACGTCTTCGCGTCGCAAAAGCGACTCAAAACGAGTGCGATCCAATAAAGAATTAAAGCGTTGTTCGCCGTTTCCCGGTAAGTAGAGCGGACGTCTACCCCAGTATTCACCGATGAACCGATCCAGGGTTAGCGGTTCAATCAGGGTAGCCAGGTTTTCGATTAGGCGATTGGGAGCGGGCGTTGTATTCATGTGACCCCTGAACAGGTATCCACCGAGCAGAGCTTATGGAGAGTATAGCGGCTGACGGTATTTTTGTCAAATTGCGAAGTCTGTTTTCATACTGTACATCGGCTGTTTGTGCTGTTTAATCTCTTGTGTTGACAGGTTTTGTTCAGGCGGTTTTTGTTCGATTTACTTCATGGAATATTTGGGACACAAGCTGTGTCCCTACACCTTTACTATCGAAAAATAGCTTCAGCGCGGATCATATGAAATAATGAGGCGACCCTGTTCAGGACGGTTTGACGCGTTCAGGGAGAAGGAGATACCATGATGAATCGATGGCATCAATTGCTGGACGGATTAGTAGCGGGGAGTCCGCCGGGGGATCTGCCGCCGTTTGTGAAAAACATGAACATGCCCCAGCCCACATATTGGGAAAAAGGGCTGTTGCGATCTACCTGGGACATCGACCCGAATTTCTTTCACGAGCGACAAGCTCTTTTCGGCGGCTACCTGGCCGCACTGGCTGACAATATTTTAGCACTGGTGACCATGACGGTCCTGGAGAGCGACGATCATTTCGCCACCTCCGACCTACATACCAATTTCTACCGGCCGATTTTTGGGAAAATCCTGACCATCGAGGCCAAGGTCATCTATCGCGGTCGCCGCATGGTGCACACGGAAGCTTTTTTCACCCGTGACGACGGCAAGCCGGCGGCCAAAGCGACGGCCACCCAGGTGATTCACAAAGCCTGAACGCGTACCTACCCGCGAAGCCTTTCCCATAGACGTGAAAAAAGGCGTCCAAGAGGACGCCTTAACCAACAACAGTCCATTTTTGCAACAACATGTTGCTGTTGGTATTGTTGAGCGCGCCCGCAATCAGGTGAGTGTCAGCGCCATCGCCGGCGGGAGTTTGCCGGGCATTTCAACAGCGCTTAACGTACAATGAATCGAGCTTTATCCAACGCGTCAGGTGGTGCTTATGACAACGGTAGACGAAACCATGAGGTTTTTACTTCAACTGGAAGGAGCCTGGCAGGGTTGGGGTCATGGGGAGTTTCCTACTATTGAACCATTTCGTTACAGGGAGGAACTCCGCTTTCAAGCCGACGGGGAACGTCCGTTGCTGTTTTATGAACAACGCGCCCGGCTTGTGGATGATTTGGATTGCGACGTCAAGAACAGCCATTGGGAGAGCGGGTTCTTTTTGGCAAAGCCGGATCACCGCGTGGTTGTGCACAATGCCCAGACCGGCCGCATCGAGATTATGGAAGGAAAGTTGTCCTTGCATGATGCCGGCTGCTTGACCATTGACCTCGGCACGACCGTCTTCGCCGGGGATGACCGTATGGTCGCCGCCATGCGCAAAATCACCCTGGTCGGCGAATGTCTGGAGTATCGGGTGGCCATGCATACCCGAGCCACGGAGGGTTTGGTGCATCATCTCGCGGCCCGGCTCGAGAGGGCTCCGGCAGGTGATCCGTAATCGGGTTTTCTTCGCCGGGGCTTCCGTTTTTAATTGAGCGGCTTCATATGCTTAATTAAGGCGGCTCGAATATCTTCCAAAAGGACCGGTTTGGGGATGAAATCAACCATGCCCGATTCTTTACACAGATCTCGTTCTTCTTCCATCACTCCGGCCGAGACCGCGATGACCGGAAGGTTGTTGCGGTTCATGGCCCCGATACGCCTGGTGCATTCAAAACCGTCCATACCCGGCATCTGACAATCCATGAGAACCATGCTGTAATTGACCAGGGAGAGCATGGCCAGAGCATCCTCACCGTTTTGAGCCCGGTCATGTTCTACGCCCAGGACGTCCAACATCGCGCCGATGACCTCCGCATTGACATTATCGTCCTCTACCAGCAGGAGACGTTGGTTCTCCCACATATCGGGGTTGGTTTCAGGTTCGGTTTCCGGCATCGCTGCTTCCGCGGGTGGATAAGTGATTTGTTCGAACCGGCAGGTGAAGGTAAACTCGCTGCCCGCGCCCTCCTCGCTTCGTACTGTCAACTCCCCGTTGAGGAGAATGGCCAGGCGTTGGGAAATGGCAAGTCCCAGGCCGGTGCCGTTGAATTTTCGGCTTGAAGATGAGTCGCCCTGGTAAAAGGGTTGGAATAAGCCCTCCACGGTCTCCTTGCTCATGCCGATGCCCGTGTCGGTTACCCTGAAGGTGAGGCGCCGGCTGCTCCCGCCGGTGTTTTCCGCGGAAAGGCACAAGCAGATCCGCCCCTTTTGGGTGAACTTGACGGCGTTACTGAGCAGGTTGGTCAGTATTTGCCGTACCCTGTTTGCATCACCCGTCACCGTGGCGGGAATATCGGGCGTTACCTCGATATCCAAGGCCACGCCTTTCCTTTCTGCCGGTTCCCTGAACAAGTCCCCGGTCTTCAGCACCAGTTCTTCCGGATTGAATGGTTTATCTTCGATTTTTAACTCGCCGGTTTCTATTCTGGAGTAGTCCAGGATGTCGTTGAGAACGGTCATCAGCGATTCGCCCGATTCCCGGATAAGTTTCAGGTAGCGGCGCTGTTGGTTGTCCAGTTTGGTTTGCAACATCAATTGAGTCAAACCCAGAACGCCGTTCATGGGGGTGCGGATTTCATGGCTCATATTGGCCAGGAACTCTGACTTGGTGCGGGAGGCGGCCAGAGCGCCCATCTCGGCTTGGGCGCGAATGCGAATTTCCTGGTTCAACTCATGGGTTCGCGCTTCAACCTCCGATTGTAAGTGAGCCTCTTGATTTTGCAGGCGTTGCCTGGTCAGCTTGCGTTCGGCAGCCGCCGCGGCAAGAACATGGCCCGCGGTCGCCACGGTGAGAATAAAAATCTGAAGCTCCAGAAGTCGTTGGTTCATGCCGTAGATTTCCAGGCAGACCACGACCGTGATGCATGCCGTGAGCAGGCTCAAAGCCATACCGGAGGGGCCGTAGCGAAGCGCCGCCCATATGATGGGCAGTAGGATCAGGTACCAGAGTTGGACTTGCATGCCGAGCGCCTTGGGTATTGCGAAGGAAAGCCAGATACTGAATGCAACCAGAAGGATCAGGGCGCCTGTTTCAGACAAGTTGACCCGTTTTTCCGCGGAAAACAGGACCGGTTCGTTCGACCGGCCCGCCGATTCAAACATCATGAAGAGCGGGGCCAGGAGGATGATTCCATTGGCATCGCCGATCCAATAACCCAACACGGCTCCGGTCGTGTCACCGGAGTATTCCGTACCTTGGATCAGTTGCACCCAAAGTGCGGAGAGAAAACTCGAGGCCAGGGATAGTGTCAGAAACCAGCCGGTTCCGCGAACGTTGGTTAGCGGCTTTTCGATCTTGAGATAGTACCGAAGAATGAGCGCCGCACCACCGAAACAGACAACGTGACGCAAATCCAGATGAAAATCAGGCCAGAAACCTGAGCGGCTTCCCACCAGGAGACCGGTTATGAAGGGACCTGACAGGGTCGGCAACCAGAAGCGCAGGCCGTAACGGTAGACAAAGTAGAAGGTTACCCCGGCGGGAAGAAAGCAGAAACTGATTCCCGGAACAATCAGGTAGACCTTGGACACCTGGAAGAAAAATACCCAGGCCAGGATGAAGATAGGTAAGGCTGTCAACAAAACACGCGGAGTTGCCTCGTTGACCGAAAGAGGGCGCTTTTGGTTGTTCACAAGGTCGAACCGATCTATATTGTTGCGATTTATGAATGGATGGAGGGCGCAACGACGAAGGCCGGGAGCTTTCATTTCAATTTTAGCACAAGCACTGGATTACGGCGAGTTTCTCACGGTGTCAAAATGCAAACTTCTATCGCCTGTGTCGATCTGATTAGGTGTCAGCTATTTTTTCATGCCGAATCATTTACTCTACCGGTTTTAGATTGAGTAGGTCGGAACTTATCTTATTGACGCGGTTGTTCGTCATCCTCCTCCGCCGTGTCGACCTCTTTGCCGGAGGTCAGGTATTCGCCGATCTCTTTGCTCAAAAGGGCTTCATTGGTTTGTGCGAACGAGGAGAAAAGAGCCTGACCGGCTGCCTGGCCCCGGACTTTCGGCGGCGGCAGGGTTTTCAGGTATCGTTTAATACGCTTGTATTCATTGCTGGATACGATGAGATTTTTTTGGGGCGGCAGGAAGTACCCGATATCCCGCCGGGTGTTGGCCACGCGCACGTCGTCGTTCGGGTGTTCTGAAAAGAACTGGTCGATGCGAGTTTGCGGTCCCTTCTTCTCGGCCCAGCGCTGGAAGAGCGTGGCAATGCCGGCAGGATCATAACCGGCGCGCCAGGCGTATTGGGCGCCCAGACGATCCGCCTCCGCTTCCTGCTTGCGGGTGCCGCCCATGACCCAAAACTGGGTGCCGCCGGCCACCACGCCGCGAATAATCTCCGCGGTGGCGGCGTCATCGGTTTGGCTTGCCAACAACTCGCCCACCAGTTGAGCGCCGACCACTTTTTTAATGGCGGAGGTCATGCCCTCGGTGCCGTGACGACTGGTGACATGGGCGATTTCATGAGCCAACACGCCCACCAACTCGGCCTCGGTCTCGGTTTGTTCGATCAATCCCCGATAGACCCAGATATAACCGCCCGGTACGGCAAAGGCATTGAGGACATCGGCGTCGATGACCGTGACGTTAAAAGCCAGGTCGGGCATATCCGAGGCCTTGCCGATTTTGTCAACCAGTTTGCGGACGTAATTGTTGACGCGGGCATCCTTCAGGGGCGGGTTCTCATTCGAGTTTTTCAACTGGGTAAAAAATTCGCTGCCCATGCGTTTGTCTTCCGGGAATCCATAGAAGTTATGCTTGCCCCGGTTGATATTCCGTTGACCGATTTTTGTAACGTCGCCGATGGCGCGCTTATCGGCTTCGCAGGGGGCATAGGTGCCGGGCAGGGTGAAGGAAACATGCATGACGCCGTCACGCATCTCGTAGGCAAACAAAGAGTTGCAATCTCCACCCGCCGTATTGCCGATGTAATAGTTGGACTTGGCCTGGTCCGGTTTTACCGAGCGGCCTCCGCTCACCCTGGGACCCTTGCGCACCCGGATCTCGTAGACCATGCGGCGTTCGGGAAATCCCGCGGGCTCCCAATCGAAGGCAAACCCAAGCCAGCCGATCTTCCTGGTGCGTTGACCGTCAAAGCGGGCCTGACCGTTGATATCGACCGTGGTCTCCGCCAGATCCTTATAATCGAAGCGGTATAAGCGGCGGGAGAGCAGACGCACATTGACAGGCGCGCGAATACCCTCCGGGTTGTTCACCTGTATCCGGACCGGCGGCAAAACACGGTCCGCGCCCAAAGCCGTCAGTGAAAAGCAGGTCAGCAAAATAAAGCGAACGAGCATGGCGGGTCCCCTCCACGATTACTTTGCCTAGATTTTCCGACAATAACGTTCGTTTGCCAACCGGGAAAAGCCGTAAGGGTAGAAGTCCCTTCGAAACGAGTCGTCACAGGTCCGAATCGGCAGGTTACCGGCGGAGAGAACATTCCGGAGATCAGTCGGCTGTTTTCCATGTCCGGCGCACCGGTCAGTTGATCCTGCTAATCAATGATTTTGATTTCCTGGAGATTCTTCCAGGTATCTTCCGAGTACCAGATGTCCGCGAATTCCGTAATGGAGGCGTCCTCTTTGGCCAGCATTTCCTCATGGGTTTGCTGTCTCAAGAGGTGCTTGACCGAACGGAAGGCGCGTCCCGATTTTGCCTTGAACTGATCGGCAATGGAGCTGGTGCGCTCCGGTAGTTGGCCCGTGGAGGAGATTTTATCTACCAGGCCGATTGCCTTGGCATCCGTGGCGGAATAGAGCTTGGACTGGTAGAGAATGGCCTGGGCGTTGCGGTCTCCCACGACGAACTTCAGCATGGCCGCCGTGCCGGCAAAAACGGTAGAACCGAACCCCAGTTCGTTAATGGAAATCATCGGTTTCCCCAACACCATGATGCGGTAGTCGCAGGCGGTTGCAATCATGCAGCCGCCGGCAATACAGTGCCCGTTGATGGAGGCAATGACCGGCTTTGGGTACATGAACAGGTAGGTGTAGAAGTCGGTGAACTTTTTGAGGAAGGTCCTGAACTGCGCTTTTTCATAGCCCAGGAACAAGGGAATGTCGAACCCGAATGAAAAGAATTTTCCATGCGCGGTTAAAACGACCACGGATACGTCTTCATCCTTTTCCAACGTTTGGAAGGCCTGGTGGAGTTGTTCGGTCAACGCCTCGTCGATAGCATTCACCTTACCCCGCTTGATCATGACGATCGCCGTACCGTCATGGGTTTGGACGTCCACGAATTCGGACATGTGATCCTCCTCAGGGTTTGAACCGCCGCCGGTTTGCCGGCTGACGGATTTTATGGGGTCGCATTTCGATTTATCGGCTTTTAGAGCTATGAGTATAGTGAAATTTTTCTATTTGCAACCAGAAATGTATCAAAAATCCATTTTTGCAAGGCTCAAGGAGTTAGCGACCGCGGCGATCCTTCGACGTCAGTCATTTTCATGCCTTGGGGCCTGCGGTTTTTCCGCTGATCAGATCGCTCCAGAAAACGATTTCACGCGGTTCGTCCCGATCCCGTCTTTCCATGTTGAAGCGACAGCCCAGTTCGTGTTCCAGATAATCCCAAAGATCATAGCCGTAATAACGAACATCGCCCTGGTAGACCGAAAGCACCGGGTTTCCCGTCTCATGCGGTCGATCGGGTATATAACGGTGACCGCAAATGGGAATCAGGGTAGGCGCTCGCGCAACGGCTTCCCCGGCAATGCGGAAGCAATCCGCCAGTTTCTCGGGGCGCTTGCCCCAATGGTCGATCCAAAAGCCGTTGTATTCGATGTCGTAACACAAACCGTCAAACGGCCAGTCCATGCTGTCGCGGATGGGCGGACACTCGCCGCGTCGCCAATCCACAAATCCATGGGAAACCGGTAAGGCGTGACCAAGAAAAGCGGCCAGGTCGGGAGGGAAGCGGAAGGAGAAGGTTTCCTGCACTTGCTTCAACTCGTCGGTGGTTAAACCGGGTGCAAAGGTCAGTCCCGCTTGTTCCAGGGTCTCTTGAATGTGGGTAAGATCCATCATACCTCCTAAGATACGGCTGAGATTCAATTAGGCCGAATACATCCAAACAGAGGATAGGTTCCCATACCTCATCGGCATTCAGGGGGTTGTATCTTAAGCGAGGTTTGTAAACCCCGGCGTATTTTTTCGCAACATGCCGCATTCCGATGTTTTGCGAGGCGTGCCGGACCTCGAGCGCGGCGCTTAAATGAAACGGGCGCATCTCGTAACCCCGAATCGGGCGACTCTATGGCCGTGAGTACAAAAAGGAGGCTCTGGTGAGCGATTCGATTCTGCCCGTCGATGAGAACCTGGAAGCATTGGGCGCCGCCGGCGATGAGGGACCGGTAGTGATGGTCAATTTCCTCAAATTCAAACCCGGCGGCGGCTCCAAGGCTTACGGTAAATACGCGGCCGCATTTTCCGAAATGCTCACGGCAGGCGGCGGCCGGTTTCTGTTTCAGGGCCGCGTCGAGGCCAAACTGGTGGGTGATGAAGATTGGCACGCCGTTGCCCTGGTGGAATACCCGTCGAGGGCGGCCTTTAAACAACTGGTCGGCAGTCCCGAATACAAAGCCGTCCATCATTACCGGGAGGAAGGCCTGGAAAAAACCCTGCTTTATGCCGTGAAGCCTCGCTAAAAGAAAAGCGTGGCCGCCACCGGGGGGGATGGCAGCGGCCACGGGAGAGAGGTTCCAAGACAATCGGTTAATCACTGTTCGAGACAGTGAAGGAACGGTAACTTTTTTCGGCTATGGTTCAAAATCGAGGGTTTCATTCAGTAATACATGGGTTTCCATTTCGGGCAGTTTTTTTTCCCGAATTTCAATTCAGGCCGAAGGCTTACGGAATGGGATGCGCACCCGCCTCCAGGATGGAAAAAGCTCGTGTCTCGTGCCAAGACACGAGCTTTTTGTCCGGTTAACAATGGGTAGGGTTTACCGGATAATTCTTCCCCGACGGATATCCCTCAAGGGATTGGGCCGGGCAATACAACGTAACCCGTGGGGTTAAGCGTCGCCTTTGGTGTCATCCTGGACCGGGATATCCACGGTACCGTAGATTTTGCTTGCTTCGCTCTCATCTTTTAATTCGGGTTGGCACGGTTCCTTCACTTTAGGATCTTTCATCTCAAAACCTCCACTCGATGCTTAATAATTCCTGGGTAATGAATGCCCATCGATGTTACTTGCTTCGGCGCGTCTACTGAGTATGGCGCAAAGTAGTTAAAAAAGGGCAAAACTTTTTTCATATTTTTTTCCAAGGGGCTGTCTTGGACATGATAGGGGTTGGTAGCATGGTTTTTTTGAGTTAAGCTTAGCCCAATAAAGTAACGTTTTCTGCCTTGAGGAGCGACCGTGGCGGATCCCTCAGATGTGACACAATTGTTGATGGAGTGGAACCAGGGAGATCAAGGCGCCCTGGACCGCCTCATGCCGCTTGTCTATGACACGCTGCATCAAATTGCGCGCGCTCGCTTTGCCGACGAACGCGAGGGCAACACCCTGCAACCCACCGCGCTCATCGGAGAGTTGTACGTTCGTCTCACGGGTGACAGCCACCGGAATTGGAAGAGCCGCTCTCACTTCTTCGGCGCCGTTTCCGAAATCATGCGTCGTATTTTGGTAGACAATGCCCGGCGTCGGCGCGCGGCCAAGCGCGGTATGGATAAAATGGCCACACCAAGGGAGCTCAAAGATATCCTGGCCATGGATCATCTTCCCGATCCCGACATTTTGTTGGCCCTGGATTCTGCCCTTTCCGACCTGAAAGCCATGGACCCTCGACAGGCTCGGATCGTAGAACTGAAATACTTCGTCGGTCTTTCCATAGCCGAGATTGCTGAAATGGTGGAAATTTCGGAGCGGACTGTCAAACACGAATGGAAGACGGCCCGCGCCTGGCTCTACCGCCGTTTACAATAAATTAGGGAGCCCTATTGAGACCCGAAGAATGGCAACGAATCAAAGAACTGTACGCCGAAGCCGATCAATTGACAGGCGAGGATCGCGAAAACTATCTGAATGCGCTTTCTCCCTCCGATGCCGAAGAGGTGCGGTCTCTCTTGAAAGCGACTGACCAATCCGAGGATTTTCTCTCCAAGCCGGTAACCTCCTTCTCCTTTGGAAACCAGACCCTGGTTGGTCGCCGTATCGGTCGCTACGAAATTATCTCCATGTTGGGGGCCGGCGGAATGGGGGAGGTTTACGAGGCCGAACGCACCGACGCCTTTCGCCAGCAGGTCGCCCTGAAGCTGTTGCGGCGCGGTCTGGTTGTTCCCGAAATGCTGAAGCGCTTCCACTTGGAGCGCCAAATCCTGGCAGATCTGGAACACCCCAATATTGCCCGCGTCATCGACGGCGGCACCACCGAGGGCGGCAGGCCCTACCTGGTCATGGAGTTGGTGAGGGGCGAGGCCGTGGACCAATTTTGCGAGCATCACGAACTCCCCCTGAAAAGGCGCCTGGAGTTATTTCGCGAGGTTTGTTCCGCTGTTTTCTTTGCTCATCAGCATCGGGTCATTCACCGGGATATCAAACCCAGCAATGTCCTGGTTACCAACGAGGGTCGGCCCAAGCTGATCGATTTCGGCATCGCCCATGCCGACGACAGCGACACGCATACTCGCGCCATGACACCTCGTTACGCCAGTCCCGAACAGATCAGGGGCGAACCCCTGACCACCTCCAGCGATATCTATACCCTGGGAGTTTTGTTATATGAATTGATTACCGGGCGCTCACCCTACCGGGAAAACACCAACCCCTCGGTGGAAGCCGTGGCCGGGCGACGCATTCCCGTGCGCAAGGTAGACCCTCACGTGCCGAGCGATGTCGCTTTCATCGTGGAAACCTGCCTGAAACAGGACCCGGTCGAACGCTACGGGTCGGCTCGGGATTTGGCCGATGACCTGAAACTATTCATGCAAAGCCGGCCTATCAAGGCCCGCCCGGCAACCCTGCCCTATATCATCTCGCGTCGCTTGAAACGCAATCGGCCCGCGGCGATTATCGGCGGTGTTGCCCTGATCGCTCTCATGATCACCCTGGGTTGGGTCTGGCAGGAGCGCGCTCGGAACGCTGAACGCATTCGTCTGGCCGCGTTGTTCGGACGCCGCGCCGAGAGTATCGAGGCAACTACCCGCTTCATAAAAATGTTACCCCGTCACGACGTGCGCGAAGAGATGCAACTGCAATTACAAAAGGTCAACGAACTTAAGAAGCAGGTCGACGAAATGGGACCGCGAGGCATGGTCTCCGGTTATTTTGCGTTGGGCCGCGGCTACCTGGCCATGGGTGATTACCAGGCGGCGAGGGAGGCTTTAAGCAAAGCCTACAAAGGCGCGCCGGATGATCCTGAAATTGCTTTGGCCTTGGGACGAACGCTTTCCCGCCTCTACCAGGAAAAGGCGCAAGAAGCTGAAATGCTGGATGCTGAAGAGAAGAAACAAGCGCTGGACCGGGCTCGCCGTGAATATCGCGAACCCGCTCTGACTTTGCTGACTTTTGCCGAGCAAGCCGGAACCGGTGAGATGAGCGTCTTCACCAGGGCCCTGATGGCCTTTCACGAGAAGCGTTACGAAGACGCCCTTACGGGCGCCGACCGCTACCTTGATAAAAATCCCTGGTCATTTGAAGCCGATCGTTTGAAGGGCGCTATTTATATGGATCGAGCCAACGGCTATCGTCTGCGCGGTGAAAAGGAGAAAGCATGGGCGGACTATGCCGAAGCCGGCAAGGCTTTTCGACACGCCAATATAATAGCTCCGTCCGTCAAAAGCCTCTACCTGGCCCGTGCCCGCTTGGATCTGAACCTGATGCAGTTCTATCTATACAGCAGCCGGCAAAAGGGCTCGCTGAACGATTATTATCAGGACGGTTACCAGGCATGTGTCCAGGCTCTTGAAATCGACCCTACCGATTGTGATGCTCTGCGCCTGCGCGCTCTTCTCGGCTACCGACTTTCGGAGTCCGACAGCCAATCCGATCAGGTCATCGAAAAAAGCCTGGCCGATGCCCGCGCCTCCGTGGCAGCCTGCCCGGATGACGACCAAAACTATCTGGCTCTCGGACTGGCTCAATTAAGGGCATCCTCCAAGCGTAAGGGCGAGGAAAAGGCAGCTTTGCTTCACGAGGCCAACGAAAACCTTGAACACGCGGCGAGCCTGCTTCCGTCCTACCGTGCCTATAACGCCAGGGGCATGACCATGCTGGAGTTGGCCGATGTGGCCGGTAAAAACAGCCCGCTGGAATACTGGGACGAGGCTATCCGATCCTTTACCGCTGCCACTCGCGAAGAGCCGGAATTGAACGGCGCCCTGGCCAATCTTTCGAAAACCCATTTCGATCGCGCCGAATACCTCATCGGCCGGGGGCGGGACGGCCTGCCCGACATCGAGGAATCCATCGCCCACGGTCGCAAGGCGTTTAATAAGAACAAAACCGTCTCAGCGTCAAGCGCCACCCTGGTCGCCCTGATCACCAAGGGCCGGATCCTGGAAGAAAGAGGCCTGTCTGCCCTGGACGAGTACCAAACGGCGGCGACAATCGGCGAACAGAGCCTGGAGAGCCTGTCCCATTATACGCTGTATCTGCTGGGCGGCACCGCTGTCCGTTTTCAAGCCCGTGCCGGTTGGCACCAGGGCATCGACCCCCTACCGCTTCTGGAAAAAAGCAAATCTATTTTCGAGCAGGGTCTGAAGGATCCCAAATTGAATTTGAAGCCTCGCAGGATGGGTACCCTCAAGGTCAACCTGGCCATCAGCGCCATGGCTTTTGCCAACTACAGCATCGAGCTGAACAGGGACGGCATCCCCCAAATACTCGATCGCGTGGAACAATACCTGGTGGAAGCCCGCCGGGACAGGGCCGATGACAACAATCCAAGCGCGTTTTTGGTAGAGACTCATCTGATCAGGGCGGAGTATCTGTTGCGGAAGGGTGAAGACCCCTTGCCGTCCGTTCGCAAGGCGCGAACTATTCTCGAACAACTCAAACCTGTCCTGGAAAAAACGCCTGCCGTATTTGCAAACCAACCCAACGGTCCGGGTCAGATCTTGTTACTGGAGGCGAGGGCGTCGGTAATTGCCGGGAGGTACCGGGGCTCCGATAGGGAGTTTAATACAGCTGCCTCGGTCCTCGATGCGACGGCGCAAATAGAAGTGAATGAAGCGGCGCATACCCTGTCGAAAGGGGAGTGGGCGCGCTGGTACGCCGTCTATCTCAATGGAATCAAAAGGCCGGTTGCGACAGCGATCGAACCCGGTCTGGCCGTCCTGGATACCTTGCTGATCAGTCGGCCGGGAAACACGGAAGCAAGAGCACTTCGGGGAACCTTGTACTTGATGCTGGCCCGCGACGACAGGGAAGACTCCTCCGAATTACTGCGCAAGGCCGTCGCGGATTTGGACCGCGCGCTGAAAGACAATCCCCTCCTGGTCGCAAGCTACGGCGCGGATCATCAGAAAGCGAGACAAAGTATTTCGGCTCCCTGATTTCAATTGTATTTTCCCGACTGCCGGAGTATTCCGGGTCAGGCCCCGTTGCGCCAGTAGCCCTTGTCCGAGCGGAGGCCGTATTGCTTGATCTTGCGCCACAGGGTGGCCCTGCTGATTCCCAGAATCACGGCCGCCTCTTGTTTCATGCCGCCCGCGCGACGCATGGCCGCTTCCACCGCCGCCTTTTCATCATAGGGCTCGTCCGGCGGCGGGTTCTCGATCGACTCCAGTTTCGGCTCGGCGGGTTGCGGCGTCTGCCGGGGCTCCAATTCCTTTTGGATCAGGCAGTCGGGCAGGTCCATGACCTCCAACCGGCGTGTGGCGCAAAGTAGAACGGATCGTTCAATGGCGTTTTGCAGCTCGCGCACGTTACCCGGCCAGGAGTATCTTAAAAAGAGACGTACGACCTCGGGACTCATGCCGTCGACATGTTTGTGGAACTTTTTGGAGAATCGCTCGATGAAATGCGTGGCCAGCAGCAGGACGTCGTTCTCTCGTTCCCGCAAGGGTGGAATCCTCAGTTGCACCACGTTTAACCGGAAGAACAGGTCCTGGCGGAAGGTTTGCGCCGCCACCATGTCTTCCAGGTTACGGTGGGTGGCCGCGACCACGCGAACATTGACCTCGCGCTCCCTGGTCTCGCCCACCCGGCTGACCTTGCCCTCCTGCAAGACGCGCAACAGGGCCGCCTGGGCCGATGCCGACAACTCGCCGATTTCGTCCAGGAACAAGGTGCCGTTGTCCGCGTCTTCGAACAAACCCGGCTTGTCGTTATTGGCGCCGGTAAAAGCCCCGCGCACATAACCGAACAGTTCGGCGTTTTGCAGGGACTCGGTCAGGGTGGCGCAGTTCACCGTCACGAACGGTTGATTCAGCCGCGGCGATGTTTCATGCACCGCTCTGGCCATCAACTCCTTGCCGGTCCCGCTTTCACCTATGACCAGCAACGTGGAATCCACACCGGCCACGGTCTTTGCCGTCTCGATGATTTTTTTCATGGCGTTGCTATTGCCGATCAGGCGGTTGAACGGGGAAGGGGGGACGGTGTCCCTTGATTTTGCCTCCAGGTCGGCGATATGCAGGTGTTGCTCTTCGATTCGTTTTTGTAAATCTTTGAACATACCCAATAGATCAATGGTCCTGAAATCATCCATGCAGCCTGGGAAAAGGCGCTCCATATCGTCCTTGAAGCCCACCTGAAAGCTGCAAAACTGCCGGCCCTGCGCCATGCACGACAATTCCTGCACCACCACATCCTCCTGTAAGAGGAAGCTGAGATGGCCTGCCGCGTAACCGGCCAGGCTCCAGCAAACAGGCGTGGTAGACGGGCCCGCCTGCTCCAGGTGCTGCTCCGCCTCCAGGCTGTTGTACCAGCGAGAATGTAGCTTCAAGATGCCCGCATCCAGGTTGATATGGGTTTCCTCCGGCACCGTTTCCACGCGAGCCGCACCCTCCCGCTGATGCAACAGGGTGCCCAGGTGCATCTGTTCTTCCAGGCTCAGGCCGGGAAATTTTCGACATAGATAGTGAGCATCGTCGAAACCCGCCTGATAACCGTAACGTTTCAAAACCCCCCGAGCAAGGTCGGCGCCGATGGTCTTGATCAATTCCAGGCGCATGCGGCCGAAGGCGCGGGCCGAAAGCGTCAACTTGCGATTCCCGTCAACTTCCAGTCGCCCGTCCTTTTCCTGGTAGTGGATGTGCTCGGCCAGATGAAGCATCTTCTCGCGAATTGCTGCAAAGTCGTGCATGGTCTCTCCGATCAAAGCATGTAGACGGCCGATACCGGCCGTTTCTAAATCGAGAAATGTATCGATCAAGCCGCAAAGGGCACAGAGGGCACGGATGAACAGGGGGGTTTCCTCCCCGCCGCCCGTGTCATCTGTGGTCTTTATGGCAAAGAGTTTTGTTTTTTCATGATCGGTTCCGGCCAGGACGTGGAGCTATTAAAGTGTTGGAATGATTTTGGTTCTTGCCGCTCGTTTTGTTGCAAGTGATACATCGTATTCTATTGTGCAACATTTCTTGAGACGTTTGCAACATTTTTGCGCCGGCTCTGAAACGTTCGATTGAAACGCTTTGGTGAAACACTTTTGCTTTAGATCTCAGTAAACTGTCTTAAAGCAAGAGGTGTGGAGGATAACTCGAGATGAGTGATAGAAATTGGCACGCGGTTTGTTCAAGCAAACGGCGTGAGTGAACAGGAATGAGGCGTTTGCGATGTATACCCTTAGAAAAGCAGATGAACGTGGAAAGACGAACATGGGCTGGTTAAACAGTGCTCATACTTTTTCCTTTGGTCATTACTACGATCCCCGGCACCTGGGTTTCGGTTGCTTGAGAGTGCTCAACGATGATCGCGTCATCCCCGGAGCCGGTTTCCGTACCCACGGGCACCACGATATGGAAATCATTTCCTACGTGCTTCGGGGCCTGCTGGAACACAAGGACAGCATGGGAAACGGCAGCATCATCCGCCCGGGCGATGTGCTACGCATGAGCGCCGGCTCCGGGGTTATGCACAGCGAATTCAATCATTCACAAACGGAACCCCTTCACTTCCTGCAAATCTGGTTCTTCCCGGAGGAGCAGGACATTCCCCCGGAGTATGAACAAAAGAGTTTCGATCCCGATTGGAAGAACGGGGCCTTGCGCCTGGTCGCCTCCAATGAAGGTCGAGACGGTTCGGTCTCGCTATATCAGGATGTCAATATGTATGTCGGATGCTTCGACGGCTCGCAAACCGATTGTTACCATCAGGTGGCCGGACGGCAAAGCTGGTTGCACGTGGCTCGCGGTTGTCTCGAAGCCGGCGGTCAACATCTATCGGAAGGAGACGGTCTGGCCTTTCACGGCGAGGGCGCTCTCGAATTGAAACACGGACATAATGCGGAAGTAATCCTGATGGACATGACCGCACAGAATTAAAGCTACTTTTGCAAAATACCGCGATTCGTCCGGTTGGGAACATCGCGAAAACCATCACCGACGGCGGGTGCAGGCACCTGAACGGTCTAATTGCCTCCGCCGCATACGAACCCATACAGGGAGTTGCCAGATGTTGCACTTATGTCTACAAATGTTGGTATGGCTGGGGTTTGCCTCGGCGGACCCATCCGCCGACATCATTTTGAAAAACGGGAAGTTGCTCACCATGGATGAGGACCGGCCTCGCGCTTCCGCGATTGCCGTCACCAACGGGGTGATCAGCGCGGTCGGCAGTGACGCCGACGTGACGGCCTACAAGGGCGCCGGCACCAAAGTCATCGACCTGGGAGGCCGCACTGTTATTCCCGGCTTGAACGATTCCCACACGCACCTCGTCCGCGCGGGTCTGAACTACAACCTGGAGCTTCGCTGGGACGGCGTGCGCAGTTTGAAAGAAGGCCTGCAATTGTTGCGGGAACAGGCAAAACGAACACCTAAGGGCCGCTGGGTCCGTGTGGTCGGCGGTTGGACGCCCATGCAGTTCGAGGAAAAGCGCATGCCCACCCTTGAAGAGCTGAACGAGGCCGCGCCCGATACGCCGGTGTTCGTGCTCTACCTCTACTCGTTGGGCTACCTCAACCAGGCCGGCATCGAGGCCCTCGGCTACGACAAGAACACCTATTACCCGGGCGGCCAGGTAGAGTTGGACGCCTCCGACAAACCCACCGGGCTGCTGCTGGCCAAACCCAGCGCCTTGATCTTGTACACTACCCTGGTCAACCTGCCCAAGCTGACCGCGGATGAAATGGTCAACTCCACTCTGCATTACTATCGCGAATTGAACCGCCTGGGCGTAACCAGCGCCATCGACGCGGGCGGCGGCGGCCAGTTCTTCCCCGAGAGCTACAAGGTGGCTCAAGAACTGGCCAAACGGGGCGAGCTCAACGTACGCACCGCCAACTACCTCTTCGCTCAAAAGAAGGGCGCCGAGGCCGAGCGCTTCAAAGCCTGGACCGGCTCCGCTGAGCAGGGCTACAACCACCACTCCCACCATTCCGGCGGTTTCCTGACCTACGGCGCCGGTGAGAACCTGACCTGGGCCGCCGCCGATTTCGAGAACTTCATGGAGCCGAGACCCGAATTGGGCGGTGAGATGGAGGGCGAACTGGAACCTATCGTCCGCATGCTGGTGGAGCGCCGCTGGCCCTTCCGCATCCACGCCACCTATAACGAATCGATCGAACGTTTCCTGGACCTGTTCGAAAAGGTCAATCGCGACACGCCTTTCAACGGCTTGCGTTGGGCAATTGACCACGCCGAAACCATTTCGACCAAAAACCTGAAGCGCATCAAGAAACTGGGCGGCGGCATTGCCATCCAAAATCGGATGATGTTCCAAGCCGAACACTTCACTCACCGCTACGGCGAAAAAACGGCCCACAACACCCCGCCCGTCCGCAAGATGCTGGAACTGGGCATCCCCGTGGGCCTGGGCACCGACGGCACCCGCGTCAGCTCCTACAATCCCTGGTACGCGCTCTACTGGCTGAGCACCGGCAAGGACTGGAGCGGCGAACAGATCCACGGTCCCAACTGGGCGCTCTCACGCGAGGAAGCGCTGCGCCTGATGACCCGAGGCAGCGCCTGGTTCTCCGACGAGGAAAACCGCAAGGGCATGTTGCGCGAAGGATTCCTCGCCGACCTGGCCGTGCTTTCCGGCGACTACACCACCATCCCCGAGGAAGACATCCTGACCCTGCAAGCGAATCTCACCATGGTTGCCGGGCGCGTCGTTTATGCCGCCGGCTATTTCAAGGCACACGATCCGGGCATCGCGCCGCCTGTGCCGGCCTGGTCGCCGGTTCACACCTACAAACCCGTTCGCTGAGCATTCTTTGAGAGAGATCAAGATTAAGTTCCTACAGACTTTTACGATACCAAGGAGTATTTCATGTTGAATCTGAAGAAGACCGTTTCCATCATGTTGCTGTTGACCGCTTCCACCATGGTCCTAGCTCAAAAACCCTCACCGCGCCTGCTGACGCCCGACAATGCCACGCTGCTTCTGATCGATCACCAGCCGCAAATGGCATTCGCCACGGCTTCCATCGACATGGTGGAACTGCGCAACAACGTCACCGGCCTGGCCAAGGCGGCCAGGGCATTCAACGTGCCCACCATCCTGACCACCGTGGCGGAGAAGAGCTTCAGCGGCCCGCTGTTCCCCGAACTGCAAGCGGTTTTCCCCAACCAGAAGCCCATCGATCGCACCACCATGAATACTTGGGAAGACGCGCGCGTTGTGAAGAAGGTCGAGGAGTACGGCCGCAAAAAGCTGATCATCGCCGCCCTGTGGACCGAGGTCTGCCTGATCGGTCCCGCCCTGTCGGCCATCGATGAAGGCTACGAGGTCTACATCGTGACCGACGCCTCCGGCGGTGTCAGCCACGACGCCCACAACATGGCCGTGCAGCGCATGATCCAAGCGGGCGCCCAACCCGCCACCTGGCTGCAAGTGATGCTGGAATGGCAACGCGACTGGAATCGCCAGGGCACCTATGCCGCGGTTACCGGCATCGCCAAGGAACACGGCGGCGCCTACGGCCTGGGCATCATTTACGCCAAAGAGATGTTCGGCGCCCAGGAAGGCGGCCACCAATAAAGCAGGCCTCCCATCCACCGGGACCCGAAAGCCTCCGAGAGATGCACCCTCTCGGGGGCTTTTTCTATTCAAGTTCGAATGATGTAAGTCCTCGCAAAGGTCTCAAGCCGGCGCGGCTATGCTATGCTGAGCGGGAAGGTACGAAACGGGAGTGACGATCATGGGGCTGAAGATCGATGGAATGCAGTTTCCGCTGAAGGAACGTATCGGTAAGCCCGATCTTTTTGTCGAACCCACCGCCGATTTTGCAGAGTTCCATAAATGGTTGACCGGCATTCCCGAAATGTTATCCAAATCTAGGGTCATCCTGGCCAGAAAGAAGTCGGGAAAGACCGCGTTTATTCAGCGATTGTTCAACCAACTGTGGAGCGCTGCCGGTCCGGTGATTCCGTTTTATCTGGAAGTTGTCGAACGGAAGGTCTGGTATCCCGAACTGGCCATTAACTATTTCCAGGTTTTTGCTTCCCAATTCATTTCTTTTCGGGAACGAGATGCCAAACCGGTTCGCAATCCACTGACCTTGAAAGACATTGCCGATTACGGGCGAGCCCATGGGTTTGATCTCCTTGAACGTGTGGCCGAGGAGCTACCCGTTTTTTTCGAAAAGGGAATGTTCGATTCCATGTGGGACCTGGCCATTCATGCTCCCCACCGCATGGCCGCGTTGCATGACCTTCGGTTTGTCGTGATGATCGACGAGTTTCAGAACCTGAGTCATTATGTCTATACCGATAAGGATAAAACCAGTCTGGACGAAACCATTCCGGGCAGCTACCACGAGTTGTCCGAATCCAAGATTGCGCCCATGTTGGCCACGGGTTCCGCTGTGGGTTGGCTGATTGAAGCGGTAGACACCTATCTGGAAGCCGGGCGATTGAGCAAACGTTGGATGTCGCCCTACTTGACCGGGGAGGAGGGACTGGAAGCCGCCTACCGCTATGCCCGGGCCTATCAAGAGCCCGTGACGAATGAAACCGCTCTGCTGCTCAACAAACTCTGTTTCTCCGATCCCTTCTTCATCGTCTGTGTTGTCCGTAGTAATTGCCCGGAAAAAGATCTGTCCACTCCCGAGGGCGTCGCTCGCGTTGTCGACTATGAAACCGGCAATAATGACGCGGAGTTGTCGCAGGAATGGGAAACCTGGCTCAACCGCTCGCTCGATCGCATCAACGAGCGCCACGCCAAAAAGATCCTGCTCTACACCACCCGGCTTGCCGACGAAGAGGTTTCTCCCAAAATCCTCAAGCAGAAGTTGGCTCTCGATATTTCCGAAGAGGAGATCCACCGCAAATTGGAGATGCTGCGCAAGGCGGAACTGATACGCCCGGCCCGCCGCGAATACAACTATTTCGCCTTGAAAGACGGCACTTTCTACCTGCTCTTGAAACAACGCTTCAAAACCCAACTGGCCGAGTTGGACCCGGAAGCGGAGATCGGCATCCACGAGGAGATCTCTCGTCTAAAGGACAAGCGGAACTCCCTGCAAGGCGAACTCAACAACCTGGTGGGCCGCTTTGCCGAACTGCAACTGGAAAATGACATGCGCACTCGCAAGAGGTTCAAGCCCTCCACCTACTTCCAGGGCATCGCCGACGACCGCGAGTTCCAGGTGAGCCGCATCTATCCGCGTCACGTGGTGCAAGCGCCCGACAAAAAGGGCGGGGAAGTAGATTTACGGGTGGACGGCGTCGATGACCGCACCTTGATCATCGAGGTCAAAAAGCACAAGGACCCCATCGAAAGCAAGGTGGTCAGTACCCTGACCGAACACGCCGCAACCTTCGCCGCCGAACATCCCGACCGCGTGGTCGTACCCTGCATCCTGGCCACCGGCGGCTTCAGCCGGGAAGCGATAGACGCCTGCAAGGCCAGGGAAATCGGCATGGCTGAAACCATCAACTATGTCCATAAGTCTTGGTCAGTTGCTGAATAAGGCGCATACATCCTGTGTCAATGCCGTCGAACAACTGCACGCAAAATAAGTGGGTTATGAAACCTTGAAGCACAAGAAGTGCTAATGAGAGTACGAGAAGGGTTTTCTGGCGCCGAAGGTGCTTGACATAATAGCCCGGGGCAACGCCCCGGGAAGAGGGCATACCAAAATCAAGCCCTGAAAGGGCGCGAAAAAAACCGCACAACTCCATGATTAGCAACGGGTTGTTGAGCCCCTTCAGGGCTATCGGCTTTTTTTATACGCAACCCGGGGCGTTGCCCCGGGCTATTATGTCAAGCACCTTCGGCGCATAGAAAAGGACCGACGATCCGATGGGACAATGTAGGACTAAGTGATTAAGTGATATAGTAAAAAATCAGTACTGACCGGGAGCCTGTGCCACCTTCATGATTCTGTTCTTTCTGATCTTATCTTGTAGCGACCACGCCTGGGAAATACCAAATACTGGAGTATTTTCTCCGGTATTGCCTACCCAGGTAGACGTCAGTGCGAGTGGTGAGCTATTCCTGGCGGATATTCACGAGCATCGAATCATCCACTATGACAAATGTGGCAAGCGTTTACCCGATATTGGCGGCAAGGGTCAGGGACCGGGGGAATTCAGTGTCCGTATCCTTGCTCTCCAGTATTACGACCGCTTCTTGTATGCGTTTGAGTTAATGGATAGAAACATCAAAGTATATGATGTCGATGGTTCATTCTTGAAAACGATTAGGACCCCCTATACCTTTAGGAACCCTCTCCAGCCTGCTTTCAAGCTGTCAGAAGGATGGCTGGTGTTTCATCAGGGCAGCCTGCTGCATCTGGCCGATGATTTCCAGGTTATTTCCCTGTTAGCCGAGGAAAAGAAGGAGAGTCAGCGGGAGAATTCCCAGGACTCCCGGCCCTTCAATCCTGCAAGAGATCAACCTCGCTTTACCGTAAGTCAAGAGGGAGACAAGGTTCTTTTTTACGCACCCGGTCGAGGATTCGAAATAAGAGCATATGATGTCTCCAAAAGAACCGTTGCCACCATGTTTGTAATCGATAGCCCCAAATATCCTTTTACCGAAAGCTGGGGATTGGAGAAGCTCGAGGCCAGGAGCAAGACAAATTCGATCTTGAACCAATCCGGTTGGCACCCGGATTTCCCTGAGTTCTTTCCTGACATATTAGACCTGAAGCTGGACTTCGAGGGTTACCTCCACATCACAAGGGGTGTCGCATTGGTAAAGCCCGGTATTCCGAAATTGGTTTTGAGCCAAACAGGAAAACCGGTCGATGATCATATTCCTTCCGACCGGCTGGTGGATGTATTGGCTGACGATGGGAAATGGCTCTACGTGGCCGATTATCAGAATGATGAGCTGGGAATCCGCAAAGTAAAGCGTGAAACCTTTCGCCAAGGTCTGCGTGCCCATGATTCCCGATAAAAACCGGCTCTATTCGATTGTCATTCCGTGCCGTAAGTTTATATTGATTACTTACGGTCCAGTTTGGAGCCGATGATTTTTTTGGTTTCCTTGAAGAAGATATCCCGGTTGAAATCGTAATTGGCGATCTGGCTTTCCGGTTTGAAATTGTGTAAGTGGATTTGCATTCGGCCCCATAAACGGGCCAACCAGATACGGAGTTGCGGTTTGGGGACGCTGACCTGTTTGAAAATGGCCAGGATGTTGGTGAATGTTTGGGCCTCCAGCATGCCCGTCGGTGAGGCGAAGTTGAGGAAGTTGGCGAACAAATGCGCCTCAGCTTCCATGTATTCGGCAAAGTAATACAGCAGCCCCGCCTTCAACTCCACCGGGATGGTTCGGTTCTTGATGTATGCCCGGTAATGGTTTTTGGTAAAGAAAGCGCCGATTTCCTCGGGGATCTCCGGGTCGGGCGTGATGAGATTCTTATTCAATTTTTCGAAGAGACCGGCCTGGGTTTTTCCGCGCATGATGTGGCTTGCGCCGAAACGTTGCAGATCCTCCTGGCCGGTATCTTCTTTCAAGTTATAGCGTTTCTTGAGGGTTTCCACATCGTCCAGGCCCAGGGACAAATCCAGGTGACCGATGTCGCCGGGGGCGCCGAAGCGTTGCTGGTTTCGGCGGATTCGTTTGTAGCCTTTGTCCGCTTCTTTCTTCAGCACCTTCAGGGCCTCGGCGTTTTCCGTCAAATCATCGAACAGCAGGTCTCTCAGCCGGTCGGAGAACTCCATATCCACCAGTTTGGAGACGGCATGGTGATCGTCTTTTTCCGGGCGAAAGATGCCCTGGGCCTTCAGCAGTTGATCACGAAGTGCGGCCATTCTTTTTCCCGGATTGATGCCGGCCTTGATCGACTCCATGCGTCCGGCTTCATAGCTGAGTTCCTTGAACTGAGCTCGGAACCAGGCAGCACTGTAATGGTGCAAGCCGAAGCTTAACAGGCGAACGGCCGTGTTGCCCTCGCCGCCCTTCTGCAAAGCCTCGCGGATGGATTCGCGGATCTTGTCCTTCAAGGCTTTCAGAACCGGCAGATTTTGAGTGATGAGGTCGCGCAGGTCGGTGGTGTCATCCTTGCCCAGATCTCCTTCCCACATGGCAATCATGCGGTCCAAATGCTCTTCTTCCGGCAGCGCCTCCATTTCGCGGAACAGCAGGTTCAACTGGACCAGGCATTCTTCCAAGTCTTCTTCCATCACGGCCAGTTCATAGCGTGCCTGGTAGTTGGCGGCAATGAGACTGTCCAAATCCAGGCTTTGTAACTTTTGCATGTGGCGGCGGGCCAGTATGTCCAGGCACAGCTCGAAATCTTCGTCGGGAATTCCGGCGAATCGGTCCAGCCGTTGATAGGCGTCGGCAAGCTCCACTTCGGTTTTAACGCGCAAATCCTCCAGGTCCCAGTCGAACTTGAAGATACGCACCACCTGGGTTTCCATATCGCGCCACCTGGGGTAGGCGGCGCGCAGTTTTGCGTACCAGTCCACATCTGTCAGGGCAATCCGGGCGGAAGAATCCGCCAGGTTGCGGTACAACGCGGCCAGACGAACAAGGATGGTTTCCGCGTCGTCCTCGTCCCATTCCAGGATTTCACCGTAGGTTTGTTGCGCGGAGGCGGGGTTCGATCGATCCAATTGCTCCTGAATCTGCCGGCGGGCGGTTTCGCTGCCGCCCTCCAGGAACTTTTTGGCATTCTCCACGGAAGTCTCATAGACATCGGGAAGTTGCAGGTCTTTATTCTCCTGACGGGCTCGGTCCAAGCGCTCGATCAGGTCGTGCATCATGTGGACCAGTTTCAGTCGATTGGACCAGATCCAGCTTTTGGCTTTTTCGTAGTCCTCGGCCGCGCGAAGGCCCAGGGTGACCTCAGCGCGGAGGGAGGTGAAGACCAGGCTGTCCTTTTCCGAGGAGGTTTTGATTTTTTCCTGTAGTTCCCAAATCACGCGAGCCAGGGCCTCTGCCTGCACCTGGCCGATCTTTTGGGTGGTGGGGGCAAGACGCGTTTGCATACTCTCGAACCGTTCTACGCGCCAGTTTTTGCGTACTTCCGAAAAGGGCAGGCGTTGCAGACTGAGCCAGTAACGAGCCAGCGGCGAGTATTCGGGTTCCTTGTCTTCTTCCTCGGTAAAAACGGGATCGGAACTGTACCAGGCGCGTTGTGCGCCGGCTCGCCTTTTGGTGCGCTCGATAGGGTCTTGGATGATCTCTTCGGCGCGCCGAGACAACATTTCACTGATGCGGCTGAGCGCGATGAACAGCATGCGCAGGTTCTGATTATAGGCCTTCACGCTGCCCTTGTAATAGGAGTGTTTCAAGCGCGCCAGGGTTTCCCGGTAGCGCGGGTGCCGGGGATGTTCCAGGATCTTTTTGACCAGCAGCAGCTTGAAGTGGGTGCGCACCGGCAGCGCAAAGCTGTGATGCAGCTTGTTCAGTTCGGCGCGACCGCCCTTGAAAAGCCTGGCTTTTTCAATATTACCGAGTGCTTGTTGGGTAATGCCTCGGACTTCTTCGAAAACCTGAAGCTCGCCCTTCTCGCCGAACGGGCCGTTCAGGGCGTGTTTCAATTCCAATATGATGCGCTGATTGGGCAGGCTCAGGTGCCTGACATCGTCCTTGAGTATGCGGAGCGCGTGTTCGGCCAGGGGTTGTTCCAACTGGGTGACAAATTCGAAATCGTAGGGCAGATCGAATTTTTGGCTGCCGTAGGGAACGGTGCACCAGATGATATTGCTTTCCCGGGTGCGCAACATCTGCACATCCATCAATTCATTGCGGCAGATAACATCGTCGAAATGATTGAGGATGAGGTGGGTGTCGGCCATCAGGTCGATATAATAGTCGCTGCGCCGCTCTTCCATGAGCATGCCCCGGCGGTGAGCATCTTCAATTTTCAGGTCGGCGGGATCCAGCACCCTTGGCTCCTGTGAAATGGGCTGATACGACAGGTCCTCCAAGCTTATAGCGTCAGTCCCGGGGAATCAAGGACCGCTTGTGCCGGGTAAGCGAATCTTGCTGCATCGCTGTTGGCTCGGCGGCGTTGTTCCATTCTTCACACCGTGCTAAAATAGCGCTCATTCTGAGGGCCGTTCATCATGATCGAAGCGTTTTTTACCAGTCTGTTTGCATCCATGGCCCATAGCGGCCTGAAGCGTATGTTCCGCGATAACCTGGGCAAGAAACTGACGCGGGCCTATGATATTTGGGTTCAAAACGTCCCCCGGGATCTGGCGTTCCAACCCGAAGCCCTACTTAGCTGGACAGACCAGGAGGCGCCCCCGGCTTCCTATAGGGTCATTCAGGAAACTTTGGCCGCGAAACGAGTCCCTGAGGAAGATGCCTGGACCGCCCTGTTTGTCGAGAGGTGGCAGTTCGTCATCGCCCATAACCCGAACCCCAAACAACCCCTTTTCGATCCGAGACGGGAAAAGGAAATCCTCCCTCTATTTGCCGACTTGGGACATCGCCTGTACCTGGCCTGTTATGAAGACCAGAAGCTGTTTCAAACCACCATGGCCCAACTGGCGCCCTCTATCGCCGGGTCCTTGACGGAAATCGAAAAGAAACAAAACCGCCACACGAAACTTCTGGAAGATGTCCACCGTGCGGTGGTTGACCGCGAGCATCACCCCGAGAACCATCCACCGCGGCCGGTCCCAACACTCGGTGAGATGAAAACAGCGAAACAGGCCGTCAAGGAAGAGATAGAGGTTTCGGAACCACAACCGGTTTACCGTGATCAGGGGATTCGAGAAATCTCTCAGGCCCTGGAAGACGCGGAACGGCAATTGGAACAAGCATCCATCGAGGGTAGATCTACCATCGAGATCAGGGAAAGCATCCTGGATTTACGGCGTCGACTGCGCGAGGGAGGCCGGCGGCAACCCGGTGAAATCCTTGACGACCGCTATAAGCTGATTGACGTTTTGGGTAAAGGCGGTTTCGCGGAGGTATGGAAGGCATGGGACAGGACAAAACGCCGCCTGGTCGCGGTGAAAATCATGCATGGGCAATTCACGGGTGACAAAACGCGCAAGGAACGCTTCTTCCGGGGCGCCCGCAAGATGCGGGAACTTCGCCACCCCGCCGTTGTCGATGTTTTCGACGAACAATGTGAAGACGAAGGGTTCCCCTTCTTCGTCATGGCCTACCAGGCCGGCGGCAATCTACACGACCGGGTCCTCCAGGGAAAGTTGGATGAAGCGGCCGTCCTGGCCGTGATTCGCACCATTGGCGAAGCATTGGTTTATGCCCATCAGCATGATCTGGTGCATCGAGACATCAAACCTGGAAACATCCTCCTCGATGGTCAAGGCCGGGCCTGTTTAACGGACTTCGACCTGGTCAAGGCCGCGGATTCAACCGGCGGCACCCGCACCCGCACCGGCCTGGGTACCTTTGTCTACGCGGCGCCCGAATTGATGGCCGAGGCCAAAGATGCCGGCGTGGCCGCTGACATCTACGGCTTGGGGATGACGACCTTGTTTGCTCTCTATGGTAAAGACTTGCCCTATGAGGTGGTGCGCGATCCAACCCGGTTGATCGAACCTCTGGCTTGTGCGCCTCACCTGAAAAAAGCGATTACCAAGGCGACAGCGTGGTCCCTTGAAGAACGGTTTCCTACGGTAGAAGCCTTCCTGGCGGCTCTGGAACCGTCTGAACCATACCAAATATCCAGAGCCGACCGTGCGCTTTCAAGCTCCTTCGAACCCGGCGATGATTGGGTCTACATCCCCCCCGGCGAATTCACCATGGGCGATGACCAAAGTAAGTATGACGATGAAAAACCCGCCCATCGCGTTCGAATCACCGAGGCTTTTTGGCTGGGTCGCTACCCGGTTACCAACCGGGAGTTCCGTCTGTTCCGGGAGGCCGGTGGGTACAAAGAGCAGCGCTTTGGGACAGATAAGGGCTGGGATCGGCTTCAGTCGGAGGGCTGGGACAAGCCCGCCGGTTGGGAACATACCGACTTCAATGGGGATGAGCAACCCGTGGTCGGCGTCGGTTGGTTTGAAGCAAGCGCCTACTGCAAATGGTTGACCGAAACCATGGCCTTACCGGAGGGCTTCTCGTTGATGCTGCCCACCGAGGCGCAATGGGAATGGGCGGCTCGTGGGAGCGAAAACCGCCCGTATCCTTGGGGGACTCAGAAACCTTCCAAGGAGTTGGCCAATTTCGGCCGGACGGTTGGAAAAACAACCGATGTCGGCTCCTACCCGCAAGGCGCTACGCCGGAAGGCGTCCAGGACATGGCGGGCAATGTATGGGAGTGGTGCCGGGATTATTGGTCCGAACGGGCATACCAACAGCGGCAATCGATAACGGAAGATCCTTACCACCAGGAGGGCAATGCTGCCGTGCGGGCGCTGCGTGGCGGCGCCTGGCTCAACGGCGCCGACTACCTGCGGGCTTCGAACCGCAGCAGGAGCCACGTCTGGTTCCGCTTCGACAGCATCGGCTTTCGCTGTTGCTTGTGTCGGCGGCCCGAGCACGGTTGATTCTTGGCCCTTGGCCCATTGGTCTTTGGGGCGAAGCCACCCCTGGGCGCGCACGCATCCTGCGTGCATTTCCAGACAATTGTATTAAAATGACCGTGGGTTTAAATGGACTTCGGAAGTTGCAATGGAAGCTTGCTCCTTCAAGGCTCCGTTTCCCTGCAC
>JAAUYB010076745.1_pt1 | contig 72989 bp, 45 predicted proteins | sample 7278071 | NCBI WGS metagenome assembly JAAUYB01 (sample SAMN14350121, study PRJNA611818) | marine sediment metagenome | isolation source: surface marine sediment (1.8m) | place: French Polynesia: Moorea | collected 2018-08
ATGTCGTCGCTCCCTGCGACGGTGGCGTCTTCTATCTGACTCATGGCGAGTTGACCGGGAATGCCTACGAATTACCCGGAAAATCGCGGGACACCTTCGAAATCAGAGAGGCTATTCCCGGCTACGGCGAAGCCTTCGTCGGCGGCCCGCTCCTCGATATCCTTCTTTGGTTCACTGACTACCATCACTTCGTAGCGCCGGTATCGGGCACGGTCATTCACCAGGGTCAGTACGAGGGTTCATACAACTACGACTTCGACAATTTCGATGCGAACGACCCCTATGCCCCCGGTCTTCCGGAAGACAGCGACCGAGTCGGGTGGTACAAAAAACTCGGTAAGCACAAGCGATGCGTCTGGATCATCAGGACTGAATCGCTCGGTCTCGTGGCGATGGTTGCCATCGGTTTCTGGGGTGTTGGGAGCATCATCAGCGCCGTCTCAGAAGGCGATACCCTGAAAAAGGGTCAGTACATGGGCCACTTCGGCTACGGGGGCTCATCCATCGTGCTCGCGTTCGAGCCCAATAAGGATCTACAGTTCGCGGTCGGCGACAAGACCGTTGGGGACCCTGACCATCCGCTACTGATGAAAGCGAAGCAGTGTCTCGGCAAGCACACGCCCCCTCTGCGCTGGAGCTAAGCGTCTTTTCGGGGACTCATACAATCATTTGTTCGTGTAACGCTAACTTGGAGAAACCCGGATGGCAATTAAAGGTGGATGCTTGTGCGGCGGAGCCCGCTACGAAATCACCGGACGACTTTTTAATGCAAGTCACTGCCATTGTTCTATGTGTAGGCGACAGCATGGTGCGGCATTTGCGACTTATGCTCAATTCAATCCGGACGACTTTAAATGGATCTCAGGAGAAGACATTGTAAAAGTATTCGAAACGTTACCTGGCGCCGGATGGTGTTTTTGTAGTGTATGCGGTTCGTCATTGGCAGGAACCATCAAAGGTAAAATCACCTCGATAACGTTGGGCTCCGTTGAAGGAGATCCAGGCATAAAGCCGGAGTTACATATCTTCGTAGGCTCCAAGGCTCGGTGGCATGAAATAAAAGACGATCTTCCGCAATTTGAAGAACGGCCTCCAAACACATGGGAACCACCAGGCAAAGCCCCGTGAGAGGTCAAACGGCCGGTCTTTCAAATGACTTACTTCCACGGTTTGCCGGAGCCGTTTCTCCTGTAAATAAGTGGATTTGGTTACAGATGAGATCTGAAGCCGGCCATGGGCTTGGGTTTGCGGTAGAATCGCATTGCTCATAGGAGGGAAGTTTGCAAAAAACCGAGTTGCTTGTTGTTCGTCACGGTGAAACCAATTGGAACGCGGCCGGCCGCATTCAGGGCTTTTTGGATGTTCCGCTGAATGAACGCGGTCGGAAACAGGCGCGCAGGCTGGCTACCAAGCTGCAAAGTCAGCCGTTGGACGCCATCTACAGCAGCGACCTCAGTCGCGCCGTTCAAACCGCAAGACCGCTGGCGCGGCGTCAGGGCAAGGTCGTTCAAACCCGCGCCGATTTGCGCGAATGGAACCTGGGCTGTTTCGAAAACCTGACCATCGGGGAGGCTCGCGCCAGGGCAGAGCACGCCTATGAGGGATATCGCAACATGGACCCGGACCTGGCGATACCTGACGGCGAAACCTTCCGGGCCTTCTATACCCGCTGCATTGACGGCGTGGAGGATCTGCTGCGACAGCACGCCGGGCAGCGGTTGGCCCTGTTCACGCACGGCGGCGTGGTCATCAACTTCCTGCGACGGGCCCAACGCATGGCCGTGGAAGACGCCCTGCGGTACTATATTCCCAACGCGGCCCGTTTCAGTTTTCAATGCAACGTGGGTGATGAGGTAGAATGGCTGGATTACAGCACCGAAACACCCTTGGTTCCATGGTTCGGTACCGCTGCTAAAGCTTGAGGAGGCATCGATGCATTTTATCGACAGAGATCTGGAGGATTACGCGGCCAGGCATTCCAAGCCCGTACCCCGAATCATGGAAGAGATGCGAGAATATACCTGGGCCAATATCGACTTGCCCCAAATGCAGGTGGGACCCATCGAGGGTAATTTCCTCAAAGTGCTGGTGCGCATCACCGGCGCTAAACGCATTGTGGAAGTGGGCACCTTTACCGGTTACAGCGGTTTGATGATGGCCTCCGCCCTACCCGACGACGGCGAGTTGATTACCTGTGAAGTGGATCAGCAAAACGCCGGGGTGGCGCGCCGCTTTTTCGATAAGAGCCCGCACGGTCACAAGATCACCATCGAACTGGGTCCGGCCGCGGAAACACTCGCTCGCCAGGAGGGACCGTTTGACATGGCTTTTATCGATGCGGACAAGGTGAACTATATTCGCTACTTAGACTTGATTCTACCCATGATGCGGCCCGGCGGCTTGATTGTGGCCGACAATGTATTGTGGAGCGGCCGGGTCTTGGACCCGCCGGACGAACAGGACGACAGCACGCGCGCCCTGGTAGCCTTTAGCGAGCACGTTTCCAAGCAGGCCGAGTTGGACAAGGTCATGCTCACCGTTCGCGACGGCATGACCTTGATCGTGGCCTAGTTTGCCTCCGGATTCAAGGTCAGCTTTCCATTTTCGAATTTGAAGGACTGTCCGTGGGCAAGCAGGTGTACCCGCATGCCCGCGGCGGTCAGCAAGCCGTTTTTGCCTTTCGCGGGACCGGCGTCCGTGGCGTCGTAGAGTTGGACCAGGCCTTCGCCGACCACCTGGCAACTGCCGTCCGGCTTGCGCCAAACCGCGGTGGCCTCATCGACCCCCACGCCCAAAAAGCCCGGATTCTCCAGCACCACGCTGATCAATCGGTTTTGACGCTGCCTGGCCAAAAAGTGCTGATCCAGGATGACATTTGGAAAAAAGCCCAAGCCGCGAACGGTAACGATATTGTCCGCCGTGATGCGGTCGAACTCGCCGTCGCCGGTCAACATGATGCTGCTCATGCAGGCGGTGCCCGCGCTGGTTCCGCCGAGTGCCGCGCCCCGCATATACGCTGACGCCACGGCCTTGCCGACCGGTGTATCCAAAATCACCTCGACGATGCGCCGTTGATCGCCGCCCGAAAAGAAAATACCGCCGGCTTTTTCGATCAAGGCAACCGTCTCGCCGGAAGCGGCATCCTCACGGGTCTTCAAGGTCAGCGGCGTCACATTGGTACAGCCGTAATCCCCGGCGAACAGGTCGCGGTAATAATCACCGGTATCGGCCAACTCCGAGGCGGTGGGGACAATCAAGATCAGGGCGTCCCTGCCGCCGGATAACTCCACGAACTTCTGCATCACCGAGGCGGGTTTCTTGCCCCCGCCATTCAAGATAAGGTGACCCGCGGGCGAACCCGCATGCACTGATATCATCGCTGAACAAATCAACGCGAGCCATATTTTCACCGGTGCCTCCAAGATGAAAAGGCTGCCGGGGAGGTGGACCCCCGGCAGCTTGGGGCTTTAAGTCCCGACAAAAGGGGCGCGTCTCACTGAACGCAGCCGGTTGAAACGCGCTTGATTTTCATACTGAACTGTCCGAGAGTCCTTGTCAAGTGTCCGCTCCGGCTTGCGATGACCCGATTTCCTTTGCCGCGGCGCCCCTTGCGACGCTCTAACCGAATGCTCACACAAAGAAAATATGGAAATATTTCTCAATTCCATGAACTTTTCTCGTAAAATTCGTAAAATAAGTTGACGAGTTTGTTCAGGGAGGCTATCTTGAGTGTGAGCAACGTTATGCGCGAGGATCTCATGGAACAGTACATTTCAACGGAGAATGTAGCCCGCTTCCTGGGGGTTACCCGGCCTACCGTCATCAAGTACATTCAAGAAGAGCGACTGAACGCCATGCGCGCGGGTCGCGCCTATAAGATTTCTCGCGAGGACCTGGTCGCTTTTGCGCGCGGCACCGGCATGAGCGAGAAGCGACTCAGCGGCTTGGACAACTTTCTGCGTCGTCAAAGTCGGAAAACCCGCTCGCTGGACAGCATCGGGGCGCCGCAACCCCTGGTTTTGAACGATCCCACCGAACCGCTCCCCAAAGATCCCGAATGTTTCTACTATATTGCGGCAAGGCCCGCCGGCGCCGGCGGTGAACTGGTCGTGCGGGTAAACACCCACAAATTCTTTATCGGACGCCACAGCCTGGCGTCCCTTTCCCTGCGCGACCCTTATGTCTCTTCCCTTCACGCCACCTTGATCTATCAAGACGAAACAGTTACCGTGCTGGATCAAAGCACCAACGGCACCTATCTGGCTTCCGGCATGTTGCATTCCGGCGGGTCCAGGGTCATCGGCAACGGTGATCAGGTGCGCGTCGGCGGCACCGTGCTGACCCTTATTTCCACCCGTGACATCGACCAATATCTGGGTTCTGACGATTAATTCGTAAATTTGGTAAAACGAGAAACACTTATGCTCCTAACCGCCGACGATATCATCAACAGCGACAAGGACCGCTATCAGGTCCAGGGTAAGATTGGCAGCGAATCCAGCTTCGGCGCTGTATTCAAAGCCCTGGACAGCAACGGTGGTCCGGTGGTGATCAAGCAATTATTGGGACCCGGCAGAATTGCTCGCGATGTGGATATGGACTATGACTACGTCCGCGCTACCTTCCGTCGTGAAGCCGAAATCCTCCAGGCTCACAACCACCCGCAAATCGTTCGCGGCCATGACTTTTTTGAACGCGATGACGACCTGTTCCTGGTGATGGAATTCATCAACGGCGAAGACTTGGATCAGGTTATGATCAAACGCCTGGATGCCGCCGACGGTCAACCTTTCGGCGAGGCCGAGGCAATCTCTATCGGCGCCGAACTCTGCCGCGTCATCCACGCCATTCATCAATTGCCGGGCCAGGTGCTCTATCGCGACCTGAAACCGCGTAACGTGATGTGGGATGCGGCCCATCGACGGATCAAACTGATCGATTTCGGCACCGCACGCTTCATGGACCAGGGCAGTCAACCCACCCGGGCGCTGGGCACGCCGGGATACGCGCCGCCCGAATTCTACAGCACCACGGCCGTCTTGGGATTCTCGTCCGATGTCTACACCATCGGCGCCACCCTGTTCGAACTGGTCACCGGCGAGATCCCCGAGCCCCTGATGACACCGGCTCATTTCCATGGTTATGAAAGCGGTCTGAGTCAAGCTTTTCGCGACATCATCCGCAAGTCCATGGCGCAAACCCCCTCGGATCGCTACCAGACAGCCGCTGAAATGGGGGCGGAACTGGAAGCCCTGGGCGGCGGAAGCGACAACCTCGCCGTCGGCGGCGCGCCGGCCAATCCATATCCCTATCTCAGTTGTCTGTGCACCCAATGCGGCGAACAGCCCAAGGACAACCGGTCCGTTTTCTGCACGCAATGCGGCGGTCGCATCCATGTGATCTTTCTGCGTATCGAACCGGCAGCGGGCAACGGACCGTCCATGGATCTCTTTTTGGATAAGCGGGAGAACCTGATCGGTCGCTTGGACATGGATGAAAACATATATCCCGATATCGATTTAAGCCGTTACGATCCCCACTGTTATGTCAGCCGTGAGCACTGTATGCTGCGCCGCAAGGGCACGCGCTTTTTCTTGGAACCCTTGAAGACAACCAACCGTACCAGCATCAACGGTTACGCGGTCTCGCCCGGGCGAGCCGTGGAAATCACGGAAGGCGCTTGTATCGAGTTGGCCAACCTGAAATTGACATTCCGAACCCGGCCTTGCCTCGGCGAGCCGGTAGGGAGCGCGGATGAACGGTGATGAACCCATGGAAATGAAAAAGGATAAACCGACAGGTCCCCCTTCGCCCCGATTGGTGCCGGGCAGCTTAGTCAACGGCGAAATCGAAATAACGGGCCTGTATTATGCCGACGGCCGGAAAAATGTCTATCGGGCGACCGGTGAAGGTAGAGCCTTGCTGGTTCTGGAACTGGGCGATAGCCCCGGGGAGTTGAAACTACCTGAGGCGGAAGGCTTACTGCCCCAAGACATCGGTTTTTTCCAACAGGACAACCGAACCTATCTTGTCTTTGCCCAACCCGAGGGCGATCGCATGGCCGGCCTGGTCTTCCCCTGCATCGAGATGCAGTTGATCAAGGCGATTTCCGGTCTGATCAAGTTGATGCACGACCTGGATGGAGAAGGTATCGACGTGGAGAAGTTGGGACCGGAAGATATGCTTTTCGGCCACAAACGACCGGCGGCTGTCATCTTCCCCACCGCTTGCCGAGACGAACGGGAAACCGGTCTGAAAAGGGCATGTCGGCGTCTGGTCAAGCATTTCCTGTACAAAAATGTAGAGCCGCGCATCACGCGTAATTTGGAAAGGCCCTTGGAATGCCTCGGGCTCTCCTACGAACTGACCGAAATTTTGACCGCCTATCTGGCCGAGGAAGTCGCGGTCGATGAACTGAACCGATATCTCCACCTGCGAAAAACAGCGCCCGAGGCAGTCTGGCGCGCGGCTTTCAAAACTCATGTCGGTCTGGTCCGAGATCATAACGAGGACGCTTGCGGTTACCTTTCTACCGGCGTCAACACGGATCGGGCGCACTATCATTGCCACCTGCTGGCGGTTGCGGACGGCATGGGCGGCCATCACAAGGGCGAAGTTGCCGCTTACCAGGCCTTCTCCGGTTGGCTGACCGGAATGGGTACGCACCTCCTGCCGTTATCGGATCCGGACTTCTCCAATCCCAAACTTTTGCAACGCATGAGCCTGATCATGGAGCGCACCGCCCGCGCCATCTACAACCAGGGCAATCATCAAGGTGAAGGTCCCAAGAGTGCCTTCCCTCCCGGTTCCACCCTGGTTGCGGGTCTGCTCTCTGAACGCTTGTTATTCCTGGGCAACTGCGGCGACAGCAGGGCCTATCGCTTGCAGGACGGTCGCCTGGAACGAATCACCCGTGACCATTCACTGGTGCAAATGTTCGTCGATCGCGGTCAAATTACCGAGGACGAGGCCCGGGATCATTCTCAAAGCAATGTCATTACCTCGTTTATGGGTATCGATCCACGCTCTTTCAAAAACGATTTCTATATCACCTGGCTGAAACCGGGCGCCCGCCTGTTGCTGTGTTCCGACGGCATCACGGATATGTTGGATGACAATAATATTCAAAACATCCTGACCCGGGCAGATGATCCCTATAACGCCTGTAACGCGCTGATCGAAGCGGCTCTGGCCGCCGGAGGTCGCGACAATATCTCGGCGGTCGTCGCCTTTGACGCCTGTCCCCAACCCGTTAAGGACTCGGAGTGATCACCATGAGCACCAAATTGCGTTTCGATGTTTTAACCGATAAGGCCTACCGTCCGACCGCCGGCGAATTCGTGGTTCGCCTGGCCTGTCGCATGTCGGTCTCGGACCTGGCCGAAACATTGCCCCTGGACCTGTGCCTGCTGATCGACAAAAGCCTGTCCATGCGCGGCGCCAAAATAGAAGCCGCCCGTTCGGCCGCCCGTCGATTGATCAGCGGTATGCGTGAGGGCGATCGACTTTCCATGATCGCTTTCGGCACCAATGTGGAGACCCTGGCCGATCGCGTGGTCATTTCGCCCGTCACCCGCTCCGAGCTCCTGGTGTCGGTGGATGAATTGGAAGCGGGCGGCGTTACACGGATGGATCTGGCCCTGGACCAGGCTTTAGAACGCCTGGGCGCCAATCCCGACTATCTGTCCATGATGTTGCTGCTTTCCGACGGCGCCCCCACAAATCAGGCCGGTTATGTCCTGGATGACGGCGCTTGCAGCGACCTTCGCGACAAACTGGCCGGCGCCTTCGGCCGTCGTTCCGTGATCACTTCCACTATCGGACTGGGTGATGCCGAGGATTGCCTGGCTCCCTTCTTGGACAGTTGCGCCGAATTCGGCGGCGGCGTCTTCTATCACGAGGACGATCCCGAGAATCTGGCCGCTCGCTTTGTGGAAGAGTTCGACCGCATCAAGGACACGGCCGTGGCCGATGCTCGTTTTACGTTGAACAATATTCACGGCAAGCTACGCCGCGCGGCGGCCGTCCTGCCGGAGATCCGCGAGATCCCCATGTCCGCGGAAGGCGAGGGCATGGTGCTGGAAGCCGGCGCTCTGCAAAAAGGCGAAGAACATGTGTTCCTGCTGGAAATCATTACCCCGCCCGCGGACGGTCCCTGCAAGCAACCGCTCGGTGATATTTCGGTAAGCTACAAACTGGACGGCGAAACGCACATGCGCGAGGCTGAACCGCAACTATTGGAATACACCAATGAAGAAAGTTTGCTGACCAAGCCCGGCCAACCGGATGTGGAGCGCTACAAGGGCCTCTACCAGGCGTTCTTCCAAACCCGCAAGGCGGTGGATAACGTCCGCCAGGGCGGGGATACCAAGAAAACACGGGCACTCTTGCAAAGCGCGGCAAAGACCACGCGCCGTCTGGGCCTTGCCAAGCAAACCAAGCTGCTGAATCAGATCGACCGGAAGTTGGAAAACACCGGCAGCATCACCGAAAACGAACTGACCGCGGCCGGCACCGGCTCGCGCAAGACCCGGGTTCTGGCCCGGTAACCCACCCGAAGGGAGAATGAGATGAGTACCAAAACCTGCCCTGAATGCGGTTCCGCCAATCCGGTAAGCGAGGAAATGTGTGATCAGTGCGGCTGCATGTTGGGAGATGTCGATCCTACTGTTACGGATACGCCCGCTGACCCGGAACCCGACGCCTTGTCTTGCGCCTCCTGCGGCAAAGCGGTCACCGCCGACATGCGTTTCTGTGACGGCTGCGGCGCCGGCTTGCAAGCGCCCGTAGCGCCGCCGGAGCCCATCAAAATGACCCAACAGCTGCCTGACGATGAGCCCGAGCCGGAACCCGAATTGGATCACTCGCAAACGTTAGAACCCGATGAGCCCGACATCCACAATGCGCAGACCCTTGATCCGGACGAACCGCCGCCGGTTCCCGATCGGTCCTGGAAACTGGCTTGCGTGGAAGGTTTCCGCTTGGGCAAGGAATACCTGTTGTTTAAAGACGACATGTTGCTGGGTCGTCTGGATGCCGAGAACGAGATCTTCCCCGATATCGAATTGGAAGACCAGGACGACGGCTATGTCAGTCGCCGCCACGCACGCATTACCCAACGCCGCGGCATCGTCTACGTGGAAGACCTGGGCGGCGAAAACGGCACCTTGTTGGACGGCCGGCCCCTACCTCCGTTGAAGGCCTTTGAAATCCAGGAGGGTCAGGTCATTCGCCTCGGCAAGGTGGGTTTGATGCTGAAACCACACGGAGAGGTGAAACACTGAGATGAACATACCCGGTTGTGGATGCCGGCCGTCACCTGGTCCGGTTCTCAGGTGGCCGCGTGGGACCCCAATACACGACGACGTACCTTCTCAGGTCGCACGCGACCGTCGGCGGCCGGCATCCGCAACCGGGTTTGAGCCATTATCCTTCAAGAACTCGCTTGATTCAATGGGGTATCCATTTTCTCCCCCCCGGCCGTGTCAGAACGTCAGGCAGACGAGAGAGGTCCTATGTCCGCAAGATTAACCCACCAGGTCGATGACCTCATCGGCCAATATCGGATCACACAACGGATCAAATCCGGCGGTATGGGGACGGTCTATAAAGCCGTCAACAGCTTCAGCGGCACCTACTACGCGGTCAAGGAATGCGATGTTTTAGACGACCCCCGGCGCAAGTCCATCTCGCGGGCGGAAGCCGTTGCCACATTTCGAGGCGAGTCACAAGGCGTGGAAAATCTCAAGCACAACGGCATTCCTAACGGCCACTCGCTGGTCATGCCTACGAACGATCTCAAGGTCTGTCTCTCGTGCGGCAATCAAGTTTTCGGCGAAACCTGCGAAATCTGCAAACCAACCCGGGACAGTTTGTTCTTTCAACCCGCAACCATCGATGAGCGCTATTATCTGTTCATGGAATTCATCGAGGGCGACGACTTGGACGAGGTGGTCAAAAACCTGCCGCGCCCGCTCTCCACCGCCGACGCCAACCGCGTGCTGGAATGGATTCGCGAGGTTGCCGGCATTCTGGAATACCTGCACGGTCAACAACTGGCGCACTGTGATGTGAAACCCGAGAACATTCGCATAAGTCAGGAAGACGGCCGGTTGTTCCTATTGGACTTCGGCCTGCTGCGTGTTGAGCCGGAACCGGGCGCCCAACCCGGTAAGAAAACTCGTATTCTGGGCGGCAGACGAACCCTGAAGATGGGTACCGAGGGTTACGCGCCGCCGGAACAGGTCGAGGGCAACCCCGGACCCGCGAGCGACATCTACGCCCTGGCCATGACCGCCCTGCATTTGCTCAACGGCTTGGACCCGGTCAATCCGCTGGACCGAGCCCAATTGCTGGAAAAAGATCCCGCGGAGTTGGTGCCCGGTCTGCAACGAGACCCCGCGCGCCTCCTGGCTCGTTCGCTACATCCCAACCCCGCGCATCGACCGGAAGCGGGGGAGTGGCTGGACATGCTTGGAAATGGGGACGCGGTCAGGGATGTCTTGCCGGGACGGGCGTCCACCGGTTCATTCCGCCCGCCGACAGTTCCGCGTGTACCCGGCATCAAATGGAAACCTGCCGCGGCTTTCCTGGCCTTTTTCCTGATCGCCGTGCTTTGGTGGTTCAACAGCGGGCCCGATCCCGATAAGATCTTATACGGCACCGCCAATGTCGGCGCCGTTTACAGCGCACCCGGAGATGGCAAAGTCATCCAACGTTTGGCCGGTACCGAACAGCTGGAGTTGTTGGATATCGGCGACAAGGCTGACGGCTACTGGTTGCGTATTCTGAAAATTGACGGCGAATCGGCAAAGGGTTACGTGCGTCGACGCTCGGTGACCATCCGCTCGCGACGCTCCGCGGGTTCGGGGGAAGAACCATGAATCAGGTCATTCGACATACATCGATTAGCATCGGCAAGACGGAACACTGTAACGATGACTTCGTCTTTGCCCGCAATATTTTCGATTACCGGGCGCTGGGCATCCTGGGTGATTTTACTTCCGACGGTCCGCGTGGGGCCAACCGCGCTCTGATGAGCAACCTGGAACAATTTGTCAACGACCGCGAGCAAAAGTGGCGTGAAATGTTGCTGCCGGACGATCGTCTGCTGCCGCTGATCGCCAGACATATCAACAACTGGCTCGACAGCAACGAGCCGGGCGCCAAAACCACGCTGATCGCTCTCCTTTGGGACTTACGCGAACAACAGTGCAGTTACATCTCGGTAGGCGACAGCGGATTGGGGATTGTCGGCCCGCAAGGACTGCGCTATCTGCGTGAGGGCGATCGCGGGGGCCTTCGCATTTCGGCCGGGTTCCTACCGCGAAAGGACGATTTTCAAGTAGAACAGGCTCGAGTTTACAATGACGATGTATTGTTTGCCTTCACGGACGGACTTTGGGAGAATACCCATACCTTCATGAAGGAACCTTTGTTATTGGAAACCCTCCAGGGCCCGGATATTCAATCGATCCACCGCCAGGTAAACCATAACATCCTTAAAAAGGCCTCGCGCGATGACGACCTCTCCGTATTGATTCTAAAGGGGGAAACCATGACACAAGAAGCCGGCGCCGACCGACGTAACGCCGCTGATATTGACCGTCAGTTGGAAGAAAAAGTGTCCTTGGAGGTAGCCAAAGCTCTTGGCGATAGGGCCGGCATGCCGGTTACATCCCTGGAGGAAGACCTGATTAACCTGATGACCGACGCCAGGGGTCAGTATGATCAGTTGCAAAAGCAGTTGAATTCTCGAATTGAAAAACTCATCAAAAGCTCTGTTACAGAGCAGATCAAACATCATACTAGTCAAGTAGATAAAAGCCTGGAAGATGAGAATAAGCGTTTGAAAGATGAGAAAACGCTATTGAATAGTCGTCTGAACCGGTTGGAAAATGACCTGTTAGAAACTCGGAGGGAGCTCAGAGCAATACCTACCTCAATTCCTTTAGAGGAGGTTCGTGATCTGAAAGGCAAAAAGAATGTTAATAAACATAAGGAGAGTTCGGAGGCATTCGAAAAACCAATTTCAGGAGATCAAGCAACAACTCCTGAGGCAAAGCCTTCCCAGCGTTCAATTAGCCCTCGCATTATGGAGTCAAATTTTAAATTCACAGCCTTTGATATTAATAAATATGGGTTTCATGTATATGTTGGTTTCGTTCTTTCTATTATTGTTATATTTATGATAGGAATATGGCAATTAACCAGGCCTGATGATAAAAAAGTGGAAATAGAAACCCCGATAAGCGAAGGTTCATCATCTGAAGGCGGGCCTGTAAATACCGATGCAGAGAACGAGGAACAAGCGTCTAATAATAAGCCAGGGAACCAATCGGATAATTCAGTACAACAGGATGAGGTAGGAGCGGAATCAGTTGCCCAACAAGAACCGAAACCCTCATCCGTCACCTCTGAAGAAACCTTTCAAGCTCCTTCAATCCCTAAGGAATTGCTGACTTTGATGGACGTGAAGCAGGATGAATTCCAGCGGGAAACGGCATTGCTATATAAGGCAGTTCAGGATCGTCTGGGGCAACTGGATGCCATTTCCGGTATCGAAACTGTCGTCTTGGAAGATGTCCCAGGGCTTGGCCTGTCAGTTGCTTTAAAACTCAACTCGAAATTCGCTTGGGTCAAGGACAAAAAAATTACAAGCGGGCGAATTGCCAAAATTTGGCTCCAGACAAAAATTGGCACTACCGTAGATGGCTCCCCTGGACCGGGGACCCAAAAGGCATTTCTTGATAAATATGCTCCTAAACTCGCCCAGTGGAACGATCTTGTTATGGCATTACATGAGTCCAAGATTTCCATCCCAGCACTAGACAAGGCGGCACAGAATGCTTTTGGGATTCAACCGGTTCCTTACCAGCAGGGTCTGACAGACCTTACAACCCTGTTGATTAAAAACCCTAAGACCGCAGCCTACTTGAAAATTCCCGGCTGTAAAGCCATCCTGAAGGGAAACGAAGAAACCGAACTTGGTAAATGGATTGCCAAACAAAGGGATGCTGAAGTCCCTCAACCGGGAATACCTGTCCGAATTCTTTGGATAGCAAGCAAGGTGGGACTGGGTCAATCAAACGGCTCAAAAGATACTGATTTCCTTAATGCCGTTGCCTCCTTCGGCGATAAAAACGCCGAAGGCATCTATTTGGAAGCACTGCAAAGGTGGAATTGAGTATGAAGCAATTCCTCATCCCTCAAACCCTGGCCGGAACCGGAGTCCAATTTGCTTTTGGTCTGGTGCTGATCGTGGTCGGCGTCCTGGTGTGGCCTTTAGGTACAACCCAGCCGGAGCCGCAACCCAAGCCGTCGCCCGCGGAGACCGCCCCCACTGACCAAACATCCGATGCGGTGCAGCCGGTCGCCGACCAAACCACCTCCTGGCGGCTGATGTACCGGCGTGAGCAAGGCCACTGGATGATCACCCCCAAGGGCGGTCGCGCTGAAGTATTAACCGATATCATCCCCGGTCCCGGGGAAAACCAGGAACGCACGCCGTTCCTTAGCTTGGCCCAGGTCAGAACACACCTTCTGGATGTGTTGACATCCAGCCAATTCAACCTGACCGGTGGAGAAATTGAAAACCTGTTGAAATTGCGCCTGGATAATGAGCCGCTGTTCCGCCCCGACGATTTTAAGGCCGGCCGAGTGGTGAGTCCCACTTCCAGGGTTTCCGCGCCGGAAAAACCCAAGCCGGCGACGACGTCTTCCGGGGCGCCGCCTGCCGTCGCCGACTTCGATCCCTTACACCCGGATTTCTCGGAACAGATGCTTGCTTGGAAGAAACAGGTTCAACCGCATTTGGATGCCGTTAAGGGGGAGACCGGTACGGTTAGTTTCAATATGAACGACTTACGCGTGCCCATGTCCAAGAGAGCCAGGCGACGTGCGGCGGCCAATGATTTTGGCAGCAAACCCGTCGATGCGGCCATATTCATTCAGTACAAAACCATCGAGGCCGGGGAATCCATCGAGGTGGACGGAGGGTTGGGCAGCGGTTCTAAAAAGGCTCTGGCCGCCGTGCTCCAGAACATGCCCAACGCCGCGCGTTATATCGACCTGCTTGCCGATACCACGGTTTCGGGTATTCCCAGACAGCTTCAACCCGGAACCGCCCTTTTCAATAGCGAGATGAAAACTTGGGCCGGCCGCATTCGTTCTGCCCTGTCCGGAATCGAGGGGGCCGCCCTCATACGCTTCAAACCCGATTTTCATAGGGAAGAGTTGGAACTGAGCCTGTCGGCGGACATTGCCCGTCGTCTCAAAAATCCCGGTTTCGGCTCCCAAAAACGCGACGAACAAATCTATCTGCAATACCTGGCCAATCGCTACGGTGAAACGGTCGATATCGACGGCGAGGCAGGCCCCGAGACCCGCAAAGCTCTGGCTCGCGTGCTCACGGGCCCCTTTCGTCACACCAACTTGGGCGCATCTTACCAAAGACTTATCAAGAATCGGTATAGGTAACGGAACATGGAATTGCTGCAGACCATCATAGCCATTACTTTTGTCTCTACGGGAGCGGGCCTGGCCGCCCACGCCCTATACCTGCTGCACAAAAACCACCGACGTGAGGTCGCGGACCTTTTCAGCGGCTTGTTTGCCGGCAAAACGCCGGTCGCCCCCCAAGTAAACGTCGAGGCACACGAGCGCGCCGCCGATCACCCCGACGAACCGAGCCGGGAGGCCGGCGAGAAAGTAAAAACCGAACGCGTGGACACCCAGGAAATTCCTCCAGTCGAGCCGGTGGATATGGTTACACCCGTGATATTCGAACGCGCCAAATTCCAGGAACGGCTTACTTACAAGGACATTCCCCTACGCCAAACCGGTCGCGATCAGCACTACGATCTGGATACCTGGGGTCGCATGATTGCCTGGCTAATTTACAGCAGGCTTGTTTCCGGCGTCAGCGGGCACGTGGGCAGTCCTTTGGCGTCCACCATGTTCAAGGGGAGTCGCATCGATGATACCCGGCGCATGGAACGCTTCAATTGGATTCGTCTCTTTGTTGACGAATCCTTGGTCCAGGATATTCGCTCCTACTACAATCTGAACAAGGTCGAACTGAACGATGCGCTAAAAAAACACACGCTGACGGCCTTGGAAGGTTTCTTGGCAGATGATGTTTTTAAATGGTGCCGGGACCGCGTGGTTCTTCATCTCTATGACCGCGACAAAAACGGCGATACGGTCTTCGATGTAGACTTCCTGCCCCTGATGGATCGCAAGGACGGTCTCCTTGCCTGTGAGGCGCACCTGGTGCTGGGTTCCGGTATCGGTAAAATCACCGTGCCGCGTGAGGAAGAGCAGAACCACTTTCGCTTTGCAGATCGAACCCTTTCCTTGACCCACGGTTACCTGCCGCTTTCCGGCGAATTTGCCCATGTTGTGGAAATCGGCCCCCATGCTTCCTGCCACATCCAAACCCGCAAGCCGCATTTTGCTTCCACGCTCACGCTCGGCTGGCGCGAATCGGATGAGGTCGGAGTGGCCGGTACCCTGGAAGTTCATCATATTATTCCCGCCGACGGCCCGGCGGAAAGCTTCTTCCTGCGCCGCAACGAAGAAGGGGCCCGCGACGAACAACTACTGGGCGGCAGACGCGCCCGCATTCCCGACAACGAGGACGGTCGTCAAACTACCTGTGAGATCTGGCGTCGTTGTAAGGGGCGCGAGAACCTGGTGCTGACACTGGTCCTGCGCGAACGCAAGCCGCCGTTGGATGATCTGCCCGACTGTATCATTTTTGAAAACGGACTGTCTTCGGTGGAGACGGAAAAAGATATGGTGCGGCTGGTAGCAAGCCAGGTCTATTTCACAACCAAGAACGGCAAGAACACCGGCGATATCCTTTTTCTTGACAGCGATGAGGGCCGCGCCTTCCGCGACGACCCTGAACAGGGTCCGGTCTTACTAAGCGACCGCAAACGCGAACCTCTGCGCAGTTGCGTCAAGCTGTGCATGGCGCCCGGGCAACTGAGTCGCTTACATGAATGGTTGGGTGATCGCGAGATGCCCCGTGCTCTGGCAACCCGCGTTTTGGAATTAATCCGCGAAGATGAGGATTTCAGCCAGGTTTTTCCAGAGGATACACTGAAAGATCTCCTGCCGGGGGAGGGCGTCCCGGGGCTCACCGTGGAGGTCGGCGCTGACGAAACCCTGGGCGCGGATGCGGTGCTGGTGCGTTGCCTGCCGGTTTTCACTCCAAATCGTCGCCGGGAAATCTTCGGCCGCTTTCATTTCGAAGCCTGGCCTGAGGCAATCGACCTTTCTCAATACTCCTGCCGCGATCACTTGACCTATTTCACCGACCATCCGGCGGGCAAAGTCGGCCTGCATCTCAGCCGGTTTTCAGTCTACGAGATTCAGATGCCGCGCGTTTTCGGTGCGGTCAAGATGCACATCATCTCAGCGGGCACCAATCGCGCCTGTTTCGAGGTAATTAACCAAAGCGCCGGTTCTGTGATCGTCAACGGTCACCAGCTGCACCGCACTAATGATTGCAAGATCGAATTCGGCAATTCCGACATGGAAGTCTCCATCGAGATCGGCGGTAAAAAAGCTCGTGTGCTGCTATATGGGCGACCGGCCGCCCAACTTGATGAACCTTTCTTTATACCCGAACCGGCCAGGCTGCAACTGTACGGACTTGCCCTTCATCGGCGTTTGGAGCGTACCAACTGGAAGGCATCGGAGGTTTTCCGCAAGATGTGGGAGAACCCCGGTCTGGAAGAACAGAAAGATTTACTGGGAGTGAGTCAGGCGACCGGCGCCGGTTTCCTGACCGTGGTCGAACGCGGTGTGCGCCTGGAACACCATTTTTTTGCCGGTAAGGAAACCGTCCTGCAGCGGGAAGGCCACGAAACCCTTGCCGCCGGCGAGTGCACCTTTAAAACGGGTGCGTTACCCGGTGATTGTTCCTTTGGGGAAAAGGCCGGTGAGAACATTGAGGTGAAATATCGCCGCCTCGACCTCAACGGACATCAGGTGAGCAACGTCGCCCTGCTTACGGAAGATTATTGGGATACCTGGATCGAGGAGGTGGAACCCAATATTCCCGAGAACTGCAAGGTCTCCCGAATCGAACTGGTGCGTTGCGATGCTTCCGACTTGAGCAACAAACGCGCCCATCTGTACATGGTAGAAACGGTCGGTGAAGGCGACATGAACCGGGAGGGTTGGTTGTTCCGCCCCGACGGCGGTATCCGCAACGTGCGCCTGCGCAACCATGAATTGGAGCAGAAGTTGGATGCGGACAAACCCCTGGTCGGCCCGTTGGGTCCGCTGGACGGTCGTTTGTTCCTGGTCGATTGGGACGGTGAGGAGGGCACACCTGTTTCCTTTGATGTCGAAGATCACGAGGAACAGATTCGCCAATATCTTTCCGACGGTTTCTTCTCGCTGGTCAAGGGCATGTCGTACGCACCCGGCGGGAAACTGGAGAAGAAGTTGGAAACCTACGATAACGCCGACCCCATGTTCATTTCGTCCGATCCGCTGCACATTCATTACGATCGCCAGGGAACCGGCTCCCGGCGTTGCCTGAATTTTGACCCGCGAGATTATTCCAGCTTCTTCGACAAGGATAGTTTTCGCTTGTTCTATTCCGGCGACGTGCAGAGCTTTGTCATGACCTCCGAGCTGCATCGCAAGGACCCCATTACGCCCAAAACCGTCTTCCTGGTGATCCCGGAGGGCGGTCGTCCCGTACTGGGCAGTCATGCATTGCCCCCGGTCAAGATTCCGGGTGGTTCCAGTTTTCTGGTTTTGCCCGGGCTTGTCTTTAAATTCTCCCAAGGACCGATTTATTATGCATGATTCTTTCCCGGGGAACCGCCTATGATCGCCAACCTGCTCCTTTATTCAGTCATCCTGCTCTTTCTGGGCCTACTGGCTCGGGCATTGTTGCGACGTCACCGGGACGAAGCGAGACGCCGACAATACCTGCTGTTGCTGGTTCCTTCCTTCATGCTGGTTCCCCTGGGATTCTACCTGGGTTATCGAGGCAAGCCGGACCATGAACTGGTGATCCACGGCTATCGCGTTCCATTGGACCGCGACAATCGCAAAATCTATGTCGGCAGCGATGCCCTGGACGACTTGAACCTTCACCACCGAATCAAGGACACCGAAAGTATCGCACCGGGCCTGTTGGAATTGGACTTCGAACCGGGCACCAAGCAGGTCACCATCACCCAAACCGCTAAGGACACCAAAAACATCGTCTCGGTGAACGGGCGTCCACTCAGAGCGCGCAAGTTGGAAACCGGTCGCACCCACAGAATATCTTTCGGCGCCTTCAATTACAGCCAAAAACCCGCCGATGTGTTGGAGGTAGAGATTCCCTATCTCAAGAACTTGGGTCTGGTCACCCTGGCCGCTCCTGTCTTTCGTTTTCGCGGCCAGGTGTTTGACAAAGGTTTTTCCCATGAGATCGGCTGGTTCCTCTCGCGCTACCTGCCCTCTATAGCCGTCAGGCCGGGTGCTGAACGTCATCTGGCCTGGAAAAGCCGCATCATCCATCGTGCCCTTGACGGCACCGGCGGCAGTCTGTTGGGCCAGGCGGCATTGATCAGGTATGGCAACGATTATTGGCTGGCTGCCAACGATGCGGACTTGCAGATGGACGGCGCGCCCTTCCCCAACGGTGTGCGCATCAACGGCAGTTGCACCCTGGAGATAGAGTCACTACAATTGGGCAAAAATCGCGGTAGTTACCGCTTCAAACTGATTCCTCCGGTGGAAGGTAAGGGCCACGTCTATTTTGAACTGATCGAAAAGCGACATATTCCCCTGCCCGACATCGACGTTGCGAAACGTCTGTGCCTCAGCCGGTTCCCCAGCGCCTACAGCGGTACCTATGACGTGCTGGACGACCGTTTTCCCATGGGTGGTATGGTTATCACTCGCGAGGGCTCTCGTTTCCTTTTTCGGGGTGAAGCGTTGAAGCCGGGTCGCCCCTATAGTTCCGGCAAAGCCGTCTTTACTATCGAAAAAGCCCCCAGAGATCAAGCTTTCTTCCTGGCCGGCTTCGCCCTCTTATTCCTGGCCTCGGCTTTGTTTTTCCCACCCGGCGTTCTGGAGCGCGTACCCCTGACCGGGCCCGTGATGGCCGTGGGAGTCTTCCTGCACGCGTTGCGCCTCATTCTGGGCTTTCGAGCCTGGCAGGGCGACCCGTACAACGAAAACGTCTTTCTTGACTCATTGGCGGCGCCGTACTTTTTCTGTCTTGCCGTGATCGTATTGGTCTCCCGTTATTCGTCCGTCGACCTGTTCAAGACTCTGGTTCTGCGTCTACGCAACTTCATGTTCCCGCGTAAACGCAAGCCGTTGCCCGCAACAAGCGACAGTGAATGCGGTACGGTGACCCTGGCTGTCATTATCTATGGCGTAGTGTTGCAAATGTTGTTTCCCGATCGTCTTGGAATGGACTTCCTCTTCGTCATCGCCTTCTTTGCGCTTGTTTCCCTGTCTTTGCAATGGTTGGCCGTTTGGGAACGCCGTTTCGACCGCCGGCCGGGTAATGCCGGGGGTTTCGCTCGCTATGCGCCTCTTTACAGCCTGATGGTGTTGCTGGTGCTGGCCATGGTTGCCGCACCCTTGTTGGGCGGTCGCGAAATCATTCCCTTCCTGCCGGGACGCCCGCGACCGGATATTTTCATCCAGGTGGCGCTGTTGGTCATGGTCGCCTACCAGGCGGGCATGTGGGAACGGGAACGCCGCTTCCGTGTGGCCGGCCTGCTGGCTATTCTGGGGGTCTACGTAGTGGTATTTATCCTGCCGCTGTTACAGGGTGCGATAGCCCGCGACATGGGCTTTTTCGTGGTCGCCGCACTGCCCCTGCTGGTTATGCTGTTAATTGCCTCCTGGAGCCTGGATCAACGACTCAAAAGCCTGTTCGCCGTTTCCCTGATGCTGGTGGCGGCTCTGCCCTTTATTTTCAAGATGTATGACCTGCCGCTGGACAATGTGGCCGCGCAACGCGTTGCCTTCTGGATCGACAAACCGCGACTGCGCTCGGAGCATTTCTTCGATTATCAGGCTCAGGTGCCCATCCTCTGGTCCAGCGCGCAAGGGCCGTTCGGCGGCGGCTATTTCGAGGGCGACTGGTACCCGGCATTGGATAACACCTCGGTTAACGACAATGTCGCCGCCGTTTTTATCCAAGGAGAATTGGGCGGCTTCGGCAGCATTCTGATCATCGCTTTATACGGGGCGCTTGCCCTATGCGGCATCCTCTTTATCCGCGATGAAAGGGAAAACATCGGCGGCTATCGCGTGTGGGTGATCTACGGCGTAGCCCTCGTCTTTATATGGACAGCGGCAATCATGTTCCTCCAGAATTTCGGTTACCTGCCCCTGACCGGCAAGAATTTGCCGCTGCTCGGATTGGACACCAAAAACGACGTCATTCGCTACGGCCTTTTGATGGGCCTCATGCTCCGCTATATGCGGCTTTTCAAGGAGTAGCCCATGTCGGATCAACTGCAAACACTCAAGGCAAATATCCTCCAATACTATAACACTTTCATCCAATGGCTGCGGAACCTGGACGGCATGGTCGCCGTCGGTTTGATCATGACGGCAGTGCTGGTCGGCGCGGTGGCCGCCGGCGCCCTGTTCCCTTTGGGCAATGATACCGAACTGGGAAAATGGTCCACGCTCATCCAGCCCGATTCGGCAGCCCGGGCCGTGCTGGTGAACTATGATGTGGACAGCGGTACGTTGAAATTGGAACCGGACCCCAATGAATTCGACGATATCCTAACCACGCCGCGAGATAAGAAATTCGTCCGCACTCACTTAAGCAAGTTCAACCAGGCAACTGCCGGTCGTCGCTTCACTTCGAAGGGCGTCGTCAGGGGAACAACCGACTGCTTGTTCTCCGTGGTTCTGGATGAGGGTACTAACGGCAAACTGGTTGCGCGGTTAAGGCTGCAAGATCTTTCGGCATATAACATGGTGCCCGTCGGCTTGCGCAAAACAAAGCAATTGGGCGCCGTCCACCTTGCGCCTGAGGCTACGCGTCAACCCTATTTCTCGGACGGTAACCTGGGTCTCTTTCTTGATCCCGGCGCCGGTGATGAAACACCGCTACGCGTTTCTCTACAGCGCAAGGGCGTCTACAGTGCGGGTCAGGTCACCCTGACCGACGACACCGACCTGCCTCGCGCTACGGTCAAGGCTGCCGATGACGGTGAAACCGTAGTCATCACGCCCGCCGGCGAGCACGCGGTTTTTCTGGACAACAACCCCCCGCTTGTCGGTAAGGTACTGTCCGTGGGTGAGACCGAAATCGTGGAAATCGGCGGACGTTTCTTCGAACTACATGTGGCCGACGGCGCCGGTGTCGCCATGACCAGGGCCCGTGCCGATCGCGTCAAACGCATCTATCCGCTGGGCAGCCTGCTACACATCGTGGGCCCGCTTTCATTGACCGGCGCGCACCAATCGCTGGGTATCGAATACATGTTCCAGGAATACCTGATGGGCATTCCTGAGGAAGGTGTGCCGCCCGGTGAATTATGGCTGACCATCGACCGCCGCATCCAGGCACAACTGGCCGCCGGTTTAGACGAACTGGTGCGCCAGTCTCGGCGGGGTACAGCTTCCGCTTTGATTATGGATGCCCACACCGGCGCCATCGTGGCCATGGCCGGCGAGCCCAACCATTACGACCCGGAAGACAAGGCCCGGATCATGGACATTTTGCAGCGGGGCAAGGAAACCTATTACAATCACGGCTGTTTCAAAAGGCATGTGATCGGTTCCACGACCAAGGTCTTTTTCGGCTTCATGGCCCTGCAACAACTGGGCAGCGATATCACCGGCTTGAGGGTGGACGTACCGGGAGGGCGGGTACGCAACCTGTTCGGCCACAAGCTCTATGGTCCCAGGGAAAGTTATATGAAGGTGAAGAACCGCAACGTCAGCTTTTCCACGTATCTGATCAAGTCCGACAACCCCTACCAACACAGCTTGGGTATGTTGCTGCTCTCCGGGGTGCGCAATTTGGACGATGTACCGGCCGAATGGTTTCAACGTAACACCATGAAACCCGGCGGGCAACGAACCAAATGGCTGGAACTGGGCAATCTGGGTAAAAATCGCAACTACCTGCGCCTTGACGGCACCAACGTTTTTGCTGCCGAACTGAAGCGTATCTTCGATATAGAAACTGCCCCGGCTCGCGGCATAAGCGACGACCGCGACATCGGCATCTACACCGACCGCTTCCTGGACCACGCCGCCGAGGTGATGCAGCTACGCAATCCTCGCTTGGAAAACGCCCGGAGGATTTTGCGCGGCCGATCGACGATTTGTGCACCGGAAACCCCGCGAATGGAACTGGAAGAAATAAAGAACACGATGGATGCCTCCAACGTTCTCTATGGAGCCAATCGCAACCGCTGGACCGACGTGAAGATGGCCGAAAGCTTCTCGCGCATTGCCACCGGCAAGCGAATCCAGGCACGCCTGGTAAGCCGTTACCTCAATGTTTTGAGCGGCGAACTCGTGGACCTGGAAGCCGACGCCCGCAACAACACGGCCGATCTGCAAGTCACTAATCCGGAAGCCTTTGCCATCATGCACGACATTCTCGAGCGCATTCCGCGTCGCGCCGGCAACGGCTACCCCGAAGGCACCGCCCACTTATTGAACGACATGGTGGAGCGCATGGAACGAGACTATCCCGGCTTCAAATTGATAGCCAAAACCGGCACTATCGATGACGGCAAAAAGGGAGACCCCGATTCCCGCCTCATATTAGGCACCTTCGGTCCGGCCGATGAAAACGGGTTTAAGCAATCCGCCTATACCTTCGCAGTCTACCTTAAAAACGCCTTGGACAAGGATGCCGTCCATAAATTCATCGAGCGGGAGCTTCCCCAGTGGTGGTATCTGCTCCAAAACCGCGAGGTTCCGGAGGTTGAACCGCCCCAAACCGCTCTTACCACCGATTAACACTAATAAGTACCAATTAAACCTTGTAATCTCATGATTCAGCCCGATCGGGAGTTGTTGTTTGTTAAAAAGCATGCCCAAAATAAAAAGAAGTCAAAGTTCATGTATCCAGAGTTGTCGCCTTATGATCAGAGGTTTCGCTTCTCACGTTTTCATTAGTGTCTATTCGTGTTAATCAGTGGTAGAGAAAGCTATCAGTAAACAACGGAGCATTCAGATGGAAATCCAGTTTCTTACTCTTCCCAAGTATGCCGGACAGGTGATCGATGTAACCCCCGAGGGCGTAGCCAGTATGGGCGGCGATCAACCCAGCCGTTGGCAGCTCTTGACCGACCCGCCTAACTGGATGACCGATGCCGTGACCGGAATCTTCACTTCACGCGGCGACAGCTTGGAAGGCGTCTATCAACTTGACTACCCCGACATCAACGGGCTGGGCAACAGCATGTATCGTCTGGACGGCAAAAAGGATTGCTTCTGCCTGAAGATGCTGGGCAAGGCAGCCGGTAATGAACGCGAAACCCTGGTTTGGGAAATCTTGGGTTATAGCGAGGCCGACAAGCAAAGCGGGGCGACCTTTGAACCTATCAAAGGACTGCCCCCGCAAAAGTTGACCTATGTCGACAGTCAATTGAGAACCATCCTCATGCCTTATTACGAGGGGGTTTTGAAACCCATCAGCGGCGGGAGTTACGAGTTCCCCCTGGTGCTGGCGGTTGTCCTCTATCTGGAAGAAACCCTTAACCGGCTGCACCAACGCGGTTTGGCTTATATGGATCTCTGTCCCTCGAACATCCTCTTCAAAACCGCCCCGGCCGGTTTTTTACTCTTCTTCCTGGCCGATATGGGCGGCGTCAAACCGCTGAAAGGGTTCCCCGACCGGGACCCTCGTTTTCAACAACTGGTTGAGGTGGTATCGCCCAGGCGTTGGACCCGCCGCGAATCGCTGCCGCCTGCCGATATGTTCATGTTGGACGAGAGTCAGCCCAAGATTGAGCAAATGGGGGAGTACGATCATCACACGCTGGCGCGCACCGCTTTGGTCCTCCTGGGATTGGGTTCAGAGGGTCAGGTCAGCGATGCATTGGCAGAGGGCTTTCCTGAGCAGATCTCATTGGAAGAACCCATGAAACCCATTCGCGCCGAAATAGAGCGCCTGCTGGGGTTGTTGGAGCCCTGGCTGCAGGGTGAAGTGATGGGCTCCGAAAAGCGAGAAAGTCACCGCAGGCTGGTTGCCGATTTGTTCCGAGATTTCTTCCGTGCCCGAGCGCATTTCTGCGGCGAGCAGTTGACCGGCACACCCTTACACCAACGTTGGCGCGAACTGCTCCAAAGTCGCATGTTGCGCTATCGCACGGCGCTTGGCTTGGAAGGCCATAAAGAATTGCAGGAAGAGTGCGAAGCAGCCATGGCCGACGTGGGCAAAGGCTCTGCCGCGCGTGAACTGGCCCAACTGAACAGCCTCCCGGAGGCGTTGAAGAGCAAGGATCTGGAAGCCAGCCTCAACCTGTTGCGCGACCTTGCTTCTTCATCACTGGTGTCCATCAGCCGCACCGCCAACTATTCCTGGTTCTATCACCGCAAGTTGGCGCGCTGTATCTGGGGCGCCAGGGGCGGCATCAACAAGGCTCTTGAAGAAAGCGGCGGGCTCCCTGTGCCCGCGCGACCGTTTGAGGATGAGCCGGAATCCGCTACGGCTCGTGCATTAAGACGCGGCGAGTCGTCCGGCTTGGGTACCTTGACGAGGACGCTATGATGGATAGGACGCAAAGGAGCTTTTTCGAGTGATCACCAAACGAACGACCATCTGGCTGACCATGGCCGTACTTATTGCCGTCGCCTCCTGGTACGGATTGGGGGGACGCGCCGACTTGCGCGCCCTGTTTGAGGATCGTGTGGATATCACGGAAACGGAGCCCTTGGAAAAGATCAGCGGAGCCAGGGCCGGTGCTCCGGTTGCGCCGAGAGATGAATTGGGTCGGGTTGAGTATACGGTGCAGAAAGGCGATAACTGGGTGCGCATCGCCAAGAAATACGGCGTGGACGATTACAACGAACTCATGCAGCACAACGGTTACGTGGACCTGAAACCGGGTATGCTGATAGAAATCCCCGCCGAGATGAGGAACCGCTGATGAGGACCTTTATCTATGGCCGGCCTGCCGTGGAGAAGGGCGACAGGGGCTATCGCGTTTTCAAGTACGACGGTTTGGACCCGGATGAAGTCAAGCGCATCAAAGATCTCTTCTCCGACCATGACCCGGATGTCCGTGAGTTGGAGAAATCCCATTTCGAACCCTTCTTCGCCTGGTTTCCCTGGCGGGACGACCTGTGGATTTTCAGCAAGGGCCGCATCGAGGCGCAGGGCCGTCTGGGCGCCATGTATTACAGCTATCTCTTCCACGGCGTCGTCCTGGACGAAAAAGACAGGCGGGCTCTTCACTTCAATCCCTTCATCCTGGCCGATTTCTTTGACTTGGAAACCGAAAAACGCGCAACCCTGCCGAGACTCCCTCGATCAGTCGAGGAAAAGGGTTATCACCTGAACCTGATGCAAAAACTACGGGCTTTGGGCGGCGGCAATCGCCAATTGGGCTTGGAAGCGGGCAGTCTGGTGGATGCCTTGCTGGCGGTGAACAGCCGGGAAACCATGCGCTTCCCTCACCGGGGCGACTGGAGCGGCTCTTTCTGGGGCACTGTTTACTTCCTTCTACCCCGGGCGTTTCGACGTACCCTGTCCCTTGCCTCTTGGGGCCCCTCGGTGGAAACCCGAGTGCTCTTGTGCGGCGGCGGGAATCGGGGGACTGATCTGCCCTTGAAAGTCGGTGTCAAAAGCGTTTATTCCGATCTGCTCATTCACCTGTCGGCCGAACTGGACGATGAGAAGAAAGCCCGCCGGATGATCGAAATCTACGAGGTGGCCGCTGCCGAAATTGCCGGTAAGGCTAAGGAACCGGGCGAACGCAACAAGTTTCTGGATAACCTGTTCCGCGCCTTGGAGCGTCCGTCCGTCCGTTCCCTGGAAGATTGGCCGGCGGTTGGTGTCGGTCTATTCCCCTACAAACTGGCCCATATGAAAAGTGTCTGGCGGACCAACCGGGCCGAGCGCCGCCATTTCCCCGGCCTGGCCGCAAAAATATGGCACCAGATCTACAAGGATTATGCGGCTCTGGCCCAAACCTGGGCGGAGCACTATGAAAAGGAAATGATCACCCTGTTCCGTGAACTCAAGGTGGATCTGAGTGCCTCCATGGTGGGCGAGGTTATGGACCTACCCAGATTGGCCCGGTGCCTGACCGGCCTCCTCGATAAGGAAACCTTCATCCGCGCCCTGTTGTATTCGAAACTCCGCGGGGACCTTTTCCATCGCATGATGACCAAACTAGACCCTGACGGCCGGGCTCAGGTCATACAAATGGGTTTCGGTATGCTGTACGACAAGTCAGATGACCAGGTTCTGCGCGTCTGGCAGGATCGATTGACAACTCTTGCCGAGATGGACCCCCACCAGTTCCGCCTGATCGCCGAACCCTTCATCTTCTCTCCGGCGGTCGGCATGCTGAACCTTGAACCAGATTCTGCATTGTGGCAACACTGTCGCGAGATCTGGATGGAAGCTGTTGAATCTGAAGAAGCCAGGCTATACAAAGAACTTTCCGAGGGTCGGGAGCGGCGATTGAGTTTGGTAGCTCTGGCCAAGGCCCGTTTGACGCTATTGTCACGCCAAAACGACTCCGGTGAAAAATATTCCGGCGATGAAATGACGAGATTCTTAATTCCCAATGTAACGACCAAATGATGTATAAAGTAACATGTAGTTCGGAGATTTTTGGAAACCGATTATGAATGGATTACCCCCTACCTTGAAAAATAAGAAATTTTGCCCCGGAGGACACAGAGAGGACAGAGAAAGAAATGAAAGAGAGAGGATGTTTCTTTTTTCTCCCACTATGCTCTCTGTGTCTTTCCAGGAAAGCAAGTCGTTTTCCACAGGTGCTCACGGCGACAGCCCGCACGCCCGGAGATTTTCTTTTACACCCGGGCTCCATGGCGCAAGGATGATCGATGGCTGATGTAACCGAATGCGAAAAATGTGGGAGTCACCTGCCCGACGGTTCCCTGGAATGCCTGATCTGCCGTCATGTCAACGGCCGGGTTTGCGATGCTTGTGGTGCTCAGGTTCCGTCCGGTGAGAGACATTGCGACACCTGCGGCAGAGACCTGGGGCCGGAACTCCTTCTAACCGACCTTAGCGTCGATGACAGTGGCGCGGATCTGGTCCCTCCGCTCCCTGTCTCCAATAACGACACCGAACCGGAAACAGAAGTCAGCGTTTCTGAGAGCCGGGATACCAGGCAGTTGCCGCAATCCGAGGACGATACGACCGTGCCCTATCCTCCTCCTACGCAATCCGAGGGTGCTGAACCTCCAAAGGGTAGGAAAGAACATACGCCTGAAAAGATACCGCACGACGACTACCATCGCATCATGCTGACTTGTGAGGAATTGATCAAGGAACGCTACGATCTCTACGGTGTCTTCGGCAGACCCGAGGCGGGCAAAACCTGTTTCATCTACTCCTTGGGCCGGGTCATCAAAGGGATCAGCGGCATGAATGTGGATACTGGCAACTATACCTTGGACCGAAATTGGAACAAATTGATCACCTACCAGGAAAGCCAGTTCGAAAGCGGTCAGGTGATAGCTACCCCCAAGGGTTTGCACTTTTACAAGGCCAATCTTATCGGTAACAGCAAACGCCACTTCGCGTTAATGGACATTCGCGGCGAACAATTCGAAGAGATCGATGATTGGAATAGGGAAATCATCGATTTCTTTTTGACTTATCTCAGTCATTGCAAGGGCATGTTCCTATTTCTTGACCTGGATGCCGACGCGGTGGCGCGGTCGCGAGGTGAGGTCTATGAGCGCTACGAGCGCGAGTTTGGCCGCAGTCTGACCAATTATGAAAAAAATCAGTTGAAGGATGCTTACGAATTCAAGCGCAAGCAGATGAGTCACATGGTTTCCTTCCTATCCGTGGCCGCCACCATCCCCAAGATGTTGACGCTGGAACACTTCGAAGAAAAGCGTAACGTCATGAGTCAGGCGGCGCGTGATGAAGAAGTGGGCAGTCGCCAGGTAAATATTCCTGTGGCCCTGTGCATTTCCAAGGCGGATCTCATCAAAGACCGGCGTTTCGACGGCTTTCCGGCCATCGTTCCGGGTAGTGACAGTTATCTCGGCGATCCCTGGAACGCGGTCGAAACCTTCTTCAAAAACGACCTGGATAATATGAAGAAACTGGCGCCGAATCTGAAAGTGGAATGGGTCAGCAGTACGGGCGATAACTTCAATCCCGAGCGAGGTATCGGCATTCCCATGGGCGTTTCCTCCGTGTTCAACCACGTGGTGGCCAAACCGGCGCCGAGATGGGCCATGTCCAGCCGGGCCTACGCCAGGTGGCGTCGATTCTTGAGGGTATAGGGGGGCATGATGCGGCGACTTTCGTGTGTCTGGAAGGTGTTCCTGCTGGCTCTGATCGGCTTCCCGATTTTTTTCTTTCATCCTATGTTCCAAAACCAGGAGTTGGAGCCCGTCAAGATGGAAGACTTCAATGAACGCGCCAAACGACGCGGTCTCGATTTGCTGGCCGAATTCGTGCGCAACCATCAGGAAGATCTGCGAGACAGTTGGGGACTGATGTACGGTCCTTCCCAGTTCGTGGAAGAGGAGGAGTTTTCCTCTCGGACGCGTGTTTGCCAAACTCTGAATAAAGCGCTTACTGAAATGGATGCCGATCAATTGTCCATAGCCAAAACGCGACTGCTGAGATTCCATAATGGGTATGACAGTCAGTTTATTCCGGGGGGAAACGATAATGATCTCCTGCCCGCCTCGGAAACAGACCGGATTCTTTATGCGCTTTTCCGCTATAACCGCTCGGTCCTGCTCTCCGATCTGGCGGAACGCAACAGCAGGGGACCTCGGCGGGAATACGGTCTGTTGCGCCGGGCCCTTTTCGACCTGCGTCGTACCGTGGCCGCCACCGAGCTTCTGGGGCAGGTGAGGGATAACAACGGAACCTATTGGGGGGAGGGTGTTCCGGCCTGGGAGGGCGGAAGACTGCTTCCGGAACACGGCGACCTGGCCACCTACCATATCTACACCAACCTGGCCGTGGTGTACCTGCGTCTGGGTAAAAAAGAAGGTTACCCGGGCCGTACCCTGGGATACCTGAGACGCGAACAGCTCAAATACTCCTACGGTGACGACGATACGCTGAGCCCCATGATCACCAGCCTTATCGGCACCTGCCTGAAACAGGGAGATGACTTGCCCATCGGCCTGTTCCGCCTGACCATGGCGTTGCACAATATGGAGGCGGCGGCGCGCGGCATGAACGGTAGTAATGGGGACGAAGACATCTTCAACTACACGATTGGAATCCTGTTGGCGCATCTGGCCGAGTATGAGGAAAGCGGCATCACGCTGAGCGATGCGGCCCGTTTTCACAACCACGCCCGGCGGATGTCGAACCCCAACCGGGAGGTATATCACCTGGCCGCAAAAGAGGAGTTGCTGGCCTTATTGGGTGCGGACCGCCTGGAGGAAGCCGGGACGCTGCTGGAACAAATCGACCTTGGAGAGTTGGACGCGGCAATCGGCGGACCCGATCGCGAGCGTAATCGTGTCTTTCTGGATCTGGCCCAGTTCCAAAACCTTTTGCACGGACGCCTCGATCCGGTCAAAACCTACCTGGAACGCCGCCGCTTGGAACTCAAGGACCGTACGGTCATCAACCTCCACGAACGGGCTGCCTACAATCTGGGTCGCGCCTACGGAGCTGTGTTGGTTTCCACCCTACGCGAGCACGGTACCGGTCGAATAGCTGCTACCCTCCACCTGATGGAAGGTCAGGCCGATATGGAGCATATGATCAAATTGCAACATGGCATCAAGGACGAAACGCGCGCGTTGAAACTGGACCCGCGCGTAACCATCAACCTGTGGATGCGCAAACACCCCGATTGGCAACGTCAAATACGCCTCGGCGGTTATCTGGCTTTGCTGCTCTTCCTGGCTTATCTGGCTTGGGTCTATCAATCCCACCGTAAGGTTGCCCGCCGTATCCTGCACAGTGAATACGGCCGAGAATTAATGTAATCAATCTTCGGCAGGGCTCAGTTCACCGCCGGTTCCCGTGCCGGAAATGCTCAGCGCGCCCTTTGTTTCATCGGTCGGGGTCAGACTGAGCCGCCCTTCCGCATCCGGGCCGACCGACTTTTGCAGGTTGGCGACGGCCTCTTCTATTGTCTTTCGCAAATCCCGGTCGGCGCCGGTCATGGCGTTTTTCAGATTTTCCACGTGTCCGATGTTTCCCCAACGACCAACGGCGTGGGCTGCCTTTTGTCGCGCTTTCTTGGGTCCCGATGTCAGCACTTCTACCATAAAAGGGAGGATTTCGCTGACGCCGATGGTATTCAGTGCATCGACGGCAGCCTCGACCACCTCGGAGGAACCTTGGCGTCCGGCCTCTATGATCGCGGGCACGGCCGTTCGGTCCTGATAGCGGCCCAGATGACGGATCGCATGTGCCGTCATGGATGGTTCCATATTCGCCTGCTCCAGTAAATCGCGGTATAAGGCGCGGGCCTCCGAAAGACCGGCTTTCTCGACTAGACGATGCGCGTCCTCAACATGACTGCCCGGTGTTTGTAGGGCTTTCCTCAGTACGCGGTTATAAGCCTCGTCCTCGTGCCCCAAGGGCGCCAATACATCCAGGGCGGTGAGAAAAATCTCGGGATGATTGAGTTTGCAAGCCGTATCGGCTATTCGGCCGGCGGGGGCGCCCGCTTTGGCGCCGCGAAGCGCCCGTATGAGGGAAATTGCATGGGCCGTGTCGATTGCCGGCTTTTGCAACTGTTTGTACAAATATTCCCTACCTTCGGGTAAAGAGGTCAGCACCGGGCTTACCATGGGAACATGATTCAGATCGAAATTCTGCTCAAGGGCCGGGATGCTTTCCGCTCCCAGTAGTTTTACGGCTTCTCTAACCTTCTCCGCATCCTTATGATGGAGATAGGGCCGCACATGAGCCTTCAGACCTGTGTCCAATTCCTTACCGACCAGCGCTTTCAATGCGTAGCCTTTCATGGTTTCGTTTTCATTGGCCAGGATGGATCGGGCGGCTTCCTTGAGATCGCATTGAGAGAAGTGTCGGGCCAGAGCAAGTCCTTTGCCCAAGTCAGTTGACAGGTTCCTGCTTTTGAATTCCAGGGCCTCGGTGGTCAGGTTGAATGACTCGATTTCAAGCAGTGTTTGACGTGTTTCCTTGTCTAGAAGCACCATGAATGCGGGATTGGAAGACAGCCAAAAATATTGGCCGTCGAAAGTGAAATGACCTGTTCTCAAGTCCGAGGTTTCGTACGAAGTCCGGTTCCGTTTCCGATCGGGAAAGCCGGCGGAGCCGTCGGCAAACTTGATTTGGACTTTGCGTTCATCCAGGATAACGCGAAACCTGCCGTCATCGGTCAGCCATTGGTTCATTTGACCACCGTCTGCCGGAGTCAACTCCAGTTTAGCGGCGTCTTCCGGTGAGAGCTTTTTATTGAATGGAAAGGCAAACAAGCCGCCTCTCTGCTTTTTGGTTGCAGCCAGGGTTGTAGACAGCGTAATCGCCCCCCATATCACCCACCACCATTCCATGCCGGTCCTCCCACCTGTTGCAAACGGTTTCCTTTGACGTGTAGGCGCTTCGTTCACATTATAAAGCGGTTTATCCGTACAAAGTGGATCATATCCAAGTTTCCCGAGCCGATCCCCATTCTTTTCACATGCCTTGTGGAACCATTGGGAAGCGGTCGCATATCTTGCCGCCGCCGGTATTGCCTTGCAATACCCTCAGGGTTCCCAAGTCCTTCCGGTGCGGGACACCGTAGACTCGCATGTCAGAACAATGACGGAGGTAGAACATGGTCATGATATGGGAACGCGTACGAAGAGTGATGTCCTCCAAGGCCCATGCCCGGGTGGACCGGATGGAACATCCCGAGGAGATGCTGGATCAGTTGGTTCGCGAGCGGGTGGCCGCAATCGAGGGCGCCCGTCGCGCCTTGAATCATGCTCGCGCCTTTCGGGTACAGCTTGAAGAGCGGATCGGCGAAGAAGAGAGCCGTATCCAGCGCATGCAAACCATTGCCCAAACCGCCCTGGCTGACGACAGCGAGGAAGCGGCTCGCCAGGCGATCAGTCGCAAACAAACCGCGGCCAATCACCGCGACGAACTGAAACAACAACTGGCCCGAACCGAAAAACTGGCTGCCGGCCACCGCAAGGTGCTGGACCGTATGGAGCAGGATTTGGAACAGTTACGCGACAAACGACGCCTGTTGAAGCAACGCATCTGGTTGAGCCGGGGCATGAGCGGCCTGGCTCTGTCCAACCAGGTTGTCAGCGAACCCGTCAATGAGGTGCTGGCCCGCATCGAGGAACGTACCATTATTGCCGAATCCGAGGTCACCGCCGTCCTCGACCCCGAGGAGGAAACCGGCGACCAATTGGAAAACTACATGCAAAACTACAACGTGGACCAGGAACTGGCCGAGATGAAGGCGGCCCTCTCCCGGTCTGAATAGCATCGACAGACCGGGCGTACGCGACATGCGTACGCCCGGCTTCGGCCTTTTTTCACGCCGAGTGTTACGCTCTTCCGAAATATTTTTCCACGAATGACCTTATATTCCATTCCAATCAAGATCTGCTATGATTGCTGTATTGGATTGCCTAACCGTGGAGGATGAAAAGGTATGAGTGGAATGGAAACAAGCGAGGGCCGTCAGGTTGTCACCCTGGAACAGTTCATTATCGAGCGCCAGGCGGATTTTGAATTTGCATCCGGCGAGTTGTCACACCTGCTGCGCGATGTCGGACTGGCGTCGCGCATTATCAATCGCGAGGTCAACAAGGCCGGTCTGGTCGATATTTTGGGTATCACCGGCAAGGAGAATGTTCACGGCGAAGAAGTCAAAAAACTCGATGCATTTGCCCACCAGGAATTGATCAACGCCCTTAGTCGCGGCGGCGAATGCAGCATCCTGGCTTCTGAAGAGCACGACGACATCATACCGGTCACCTCGGCCACCGGCAAATACGTGGTGCTGTTCGATCCCCTGGACGGTTCGTCGAATATCGATGTCAACGTGACGATCGGCACCATCTTCTCGGTTTACCGGCGCACCAATACCTCGAAAGATATCGGCGACCTGCGCGAGGAAGTCCTGAAACCGGGTAACCAACAGGTGGCCGCGGGGTATGTGGTCTACGGTTCCAGCACCATGTTGGTCTACACCACCGGCAACGGCGTTAACGGCTTCACCCTGGACCCCAGCATCGGCGAGTTCCTATTGTCGCACCCGGACATGCGGATTCCCGAGCGCGGCAAATACTACAGCACCAACCAGGGCTATTACCATCTGTTCCAAGACGGTATGAAGCAATTCCTGGCTCATCTCCAGGAAGAAGACAAGGCGACCGGGCGGCCCTACAGCTTGCGCTACATCGGCACCCTGGTGGCCGACGTGCACCGCACCCTGCTGTACGGCGGCATCTTCATGTACCCGGCCACCCGCAAGGCGCCCGACGGCAAGTTGCGCCTGATGTACGAATGCAACCCCATGGCCTACCTCATCGAGCAGGCGGGCGGCAAGGCAAGCGACGGTTTCGGCCGTATTATGGACATCAAGCCTACCGAGTTACACCAGCGCGTTCCCCTGTTCATCGGCAGCGCCGGGGCCGTGGATACCGCTGAGAGTTTTTTGAAGAAAGGACCCGAGTTCTCTTAAGACAACCGCGAGGTAAACGGACATGCGCATCTTGTTCCTGCTCCTGTTGATCCCAAGCTCGATAATCCTGCAAGCCGCTCCTAAAGAGAATGATCCCGGAATTCGCGTACGCAAATACGCCGCGTACAAGGCACACACCATCCTGCCCGAAACCCTGCGTTTCCTGGTCAAAAAGCACAGTAAGTCCCTATTCTACGGTTTGGAGCGCGGGCTGAAGGCGCCTCCAGGCAAGATCACCGATGCCGTTATCTTCCGCGAGGCCGACAAGATCACCAAGATGGTCAACAGTCGTGTTCATTTTGGGAAGGTGGTCGCCCAGATGGGCTTCGTTACCGGCCTGGTTGCCGTCTACACCGATCCTTCACTTGCCGGCACCACCGCCGTGCGCAGGGGGTTTCCCTATTACGTGAACCGCAAGTTGAACAAATGCTATTTCGTGTTCGACGGTTACCAGTCCCTGGAAGTCACCACCGCCTGGCTGCGGCAGGAACTGGCCCGGGTGCCGCAAGTACGCGCCGATCATCAGCGGCTGCTGGAAGACCGATATAGCAAAGCCGGCAACAATCCCCGTCACCTCTTCGACGAGCGCGACGCCGTCTTCGGGGTGGGCAGTATTTATTTCTCGAATCTTGCCCGGTATTCCGCCCATCTCTGGTATTATGCCTGGGGTTCGGCCCGCGGCGATGTGACCCGCATGCCTTTCAAGAAAAAGGGCGTCGGCCGACAACACTCCACTGCACCAAAATAAAACCCACATTTGACAATGGATTTGGATTACCGGGGGATCATAGAGCATGGCAACCAAACGTGTGCTGATTAGTGTATCCGATAAGAGCGGCATCGCCGATTTTGCCCAAGCGCTGGCCGATCGCGGATTTGAAATCGTTAGTTCCGGCGGCACCTTCCGCCACTTGAGCGAGGCGGGCTTGAGCCCCGTCAAGGTGAGTGACGTAACCGGCTTCCCGGAGATCCTGGACGGCAGGGTCAAGACCCTCAACCCGCGCATCCACGGCGCCCTGCTGGCCCGGTACGAATTGGAAACCCATCGCGCCGAACTGGAAAAGCACGACATCGCGCCCTTTCACGCCGTGGTGGTGAATCTGTACCCCTTTGCCCAAACGATTGCACGCGATGATGTCACCGTGGCCGACGCCGTCGAGAACATCGACATCGGCGGTCCCACCATGGTGCGCGCCACCGCCAAGAATTTCCGTCACCTGACCATTCTCACCGATCCCGCCGACTACCCCCAATTCCTGGAAGAGATCGGCGACGGTCCCTTGCCCACCTTGGCCTTCCGTCTGCGCATGGCCCAAAAAGCCTTCCAGCACACCTTTGCCTACGACATGAAGATTGCCGACTGGCTGGACCGCGTTCAGGCCGACGGCGACGAACTGGCCCATAGCGACGACGGCGAACTCCCCGAGGTCTTCCGCCTGTCCGCGGTACGCACCGAAACCCTTCGCTACGGCGAGAACCCGCACCAACGCGCCGCCAGTTATGTCGTAGCGGGCAACGAACTGCCGGATTATGTGACCCAGCACCAGGGCAAGCTGCTCAGTTACAACAACCTGGTCGATATGGAAGCGGCCTGGCGATGTGTGCGTGATTTCACCGTTACGGCGGCAGTGGTGGTGAAACATACGAACCCCTGCGGCGTGGGCACCGGTCCCGATTTGGAATCGGCTTTTCGCCGCGCCCGCAAGGTAGACCCGGTCAGCGCCTTCGGCGGCGTGCTGGCGTTCAACCGCGAGGTGGACGAGGACACGGCCAAGGCAATCAACGAGGCATTTGCCGAGTTAGTGATTGCGCCCTCCTTCAGCGAGGGCGCTCGTAAGAAATTCAAGCGCAAGAAGAACCTGCGCGTGCTGGAAATAAAGGAGCCCGGGGGCGGCCTGCAAAGCCTGGACTTCAAGCGGTTGGATCACGCCCTGTTGGTTCAGGACAAGGACGCCAAGCGCGTGCCCTTCGAGGATTGGAAACTGGTCAGCGAACACCAACCTTCGGAGGACGATGTTGCGGCCCTGAAGATGGCCTGGACCATCGTGGCGCACGTGAAATCCAACGCCATCGTGTACGCCGATAAAGACGGCGCGATAGGCGTGGGCGCGGGTCAGATGAGCCGCGTGGACAGCGCCAAGATTGCCATTGCCAAGGCGACCGAGGCGGAATTGTCCGTTTCGGGTACGGCCATGGCTTCCGATGCCTTCTTCCCATTCCGTGACTCCATCGACGCCGCCGCCGAGGCCGGTGTGCGGGCGATTGTGGAGCCGGGTGGTTCCATCCGCGACGAGGAAGTGATTCAGGCGGCCAACGAACACGGCATCGCCCTGTTCTTCACCGAAACGCGCCACTTCAAGCATTGATCAACAAGCCGCGCCCAAGAGGCGCGGCATCATTCTCCGGCCAAACGACGTTTCAAAGCTTCAAGCTCGGCTTCCAGCCGATCCGCTCGCTGCTTTTCCTCAATGACTTGTCGACTTTTCTCTTCTGTCTTTAGCTTTTCCAAGTCAGCTCGTATTTTTTCAGCCTCAGCTCGTTGTTTTTCTGCCTCGGCCCGCTGCATTTCGGTCCTGGCCTGTTGCCTTTCGGCTTCTGCTCGCTGCATTTCGGCCATGGCCTGCTGCCTTTCGGCTTCTGCTCGCTGCATTTCGGCGTCGGCCCGCTGCTTTTCAGCATCGGCTCGCTGCCTTTCGGCGTCGGCTCGCTGCTTTTCAGCTTCGGCTCGCTGCTTTTCTTCCTTGGCCCGCATTCTCTCCGCGATAGCTTCTTGCTCTGCTACGTTGGCCCTATAGACATGAACGTCAATGGTTTCAAGATGTTCCTGGGCTCTCCATTCCGCTTCCCTCCGTAAGGCGTACTCTTCCATGCTGGTGCGGATCAATCTTCCCCGCCAGAGCGCCTTGAATTTACAGCCCAGCCTCCAATCTTCCTTGGGAATAGGTTCAATTGCCAGTCCGGGAATAACGACGCTTTCGTAAATGCCGTTTTTCGGTATCAAAGGCTCGTATTTACCGTTTCTTAGAACATACCATGTCAAAACCCGGTCATCATCCATCTCCGGAAAGAGCAGCAAAAACTCCGGGACCCGGTGGGCCTGGTTGCGCTCGTACATTCTGACCGTATCCTTCTCTCTTTTGGCTTTATGGTGAGTTGTCACGATTTCGCCGACCAGCAACATCTGTTGCGCCGTAACGGATTTGATATGATCAGTTTTCACCAGTGAAAAATCAGGGAAGAACACTTTCTTCTTCAGGTTCTCATCCCAATACCAGACAGGGTGGTCGCTGATATAATGGTAGGGGGTCTCGGCAGCCACGGTTTTCAGAGCCGTGGATATTGTATAGACCATCTCCGAATGCCCATGGCTTTGACCCACGCCCAACTCCTCATCATAGTAGGGAATTTCTTCCCCGAAATCGGTATGGACAATCGGCTCCAGGTACGGCAATGACGCGTCCATTTCATACTGGTAGGCGGAACTGTTCATAATGCCTCCTAAGTCTATTATTGGGCAGTATATGGGTGTTGTCAACCAGGTGCCGCGAACACAAAATCCTAACGAATCCCATTACAAGCGTTTAGGTAGGCGACTTTTTATTGAGGCAACGGCGAAAAGGATACGTTGTAGGCAAAGTCGGGCTGACTGCTACGCCAGGTGAGAATGATTTCGGCTTCCATGCGCGCGCCGGCTTCTTTACCGCCGATTGTCGCGGGTCGAAAGCGCCATTTCGTCGCTGCCTTGCCGAACGGTAGCTCCACGCCTTTGGTCCAGTCCGTGTCCGAGTGAAGGATGCGAATATCCTCGGCAAGGCCGTTGGCGCCGATGACGGCAACAATCTTGACCCGTGCGCCTTGAAGCGTTCTTGCGAAAGCGGCCGGAATTTCGGGGTCTGCCTGTTGCGTAATCCTGGGCGCGCGAAACGGGGTAGCCGGTGCGTAAACCGGCCGGCTCAAATTGTCTGAGAAATGGGTATCCAGCAGGTATGGGCTCAATTTGGCCCGGCGAATTTCCCCTCTCAGCTTCCTCAAGCCTTTGCCCGCGTTCGATGTTTTTCTGGTTTGCCCGTTGGACATGCCCAAGACCGAGGCGCCCGCGCCCGCCAACAGATCCAGCATAGCTTCGTCGCCGCGATGTACGGCCGCGCGCAGGGGCGTAATGCCGTTGGAAGTGATACGATCCGCATTGGCGCCCTTATTCAACAGAAGGCTCGCGGTTTCCAGGCGGCCCCGCGCCACGGCAAATAATAGCGCCGTCACGCCGTTGCGGTCGGCGTCGTTTATATCGGCCCCGTTCGCCAGCAGGAAATCCACCAGGTCCACATGTCCGCCGGCAGCGGCCAGGTGCAGGGCCGAACGATTGTCAACGGTGACCCAATTGAGGGTTTCGCCCTTTCCGGCAGCGGCTTTCAACCAGGCCAGATCGCCGCGTTCAACCGCCGAGACCGCGGCGTGATTTTTTTCCGGCGGACTTGGAATGCCCATCAACAGGTTGGTGGTATCGGTACGGCGGAATTCCTGGGCGACCACGGAAGGCGTGAATCCGTCCTTATTGGTTTGCCCGGCATCGGCCCCTTTCTCCACCAAAGCCCCGACCAGGCGTGTATTTCCCCGAAAAACCGCGTACATCAGCGCGGAATTGCCGCGGCGGTCGAGGGCGTTCACATCGGCGCCCGCATCCAAGAGGCGCCGCACCATGATCAGGTCTCCGTTGAGGGCCGCGTGCATCAGGGGCGTTCGTTTTTGTTTATCGGTTTGGTTGACATCGGCGGCGCTGATCGGCTGAGTCAGGGCGCTCATCCGACCGAATCGGGCAGCTTCCAAAAGATTGGCGGGCGGCAAAGGCGCAAGTAGGAGCAAGCAGAAGAGAGCGGTGACCAAATCAGACCTCCAGGGTCCTTCGTCGTCACGAAGGCAAGGATGTATACCCAAACGACCGGGGCTTCAATAGACCTATAGTAACGTTACGATAAATCGATTTCAAGGTTCCCAATTCAGTACGGACGCGGGCGTTCAACGGTTCCATGAAACAAAGGCTTTAGTCAAGCCGGCGCAGGTTTCGCTAATTAAGGCCGGCCATGCAGACGATAAATGATAAGATAACATCAGTGATCGCTGAGCACAAACACCCACTGGAGCCGCCTTATGAAACCCGGGCTCCCACACATCCTACGCATCGTCCTTGTCGCCTTGTTTTACCTTGGCGGGGTGCAATTCGCCCTGTTGTTCATTACCATGCCGGGTGAGGTAACTCCCATCTGGCCCGGGGCGGGCGTTGCCTATGCGGCGGTGTTGCTATATGGCGTGAACATATGGCCCGGCATCGCCTTAGGTGTCCTTTTGGGTCACCTTTTCGCGGCGCCGGTGCCGCCGCTTTTCCTGATCTTCTCCCTCTTGGGGAACACGCTGGGACCGGTCGCGGCCCATGCCCTGTTAAAACGCTACGGCCCGCCGAACATGTTGGCCATTCGGGTTCGCAACGGATTCTACATGTTGTTGGGCGGCGCCTGCCTGGCTACTGTCAGCACGTGTATCGGCGTGCCGGGTCTGGTATTGGTGGGGATGGAACCGGTCCACCGGCTTTCCGAGGATCTGGTTCAGTGGTGGTTGGGCGACTTATTTGCGGTTCTGGTATGCGGTCCGGCGCTCACCAGTTTGGCCGGCATGGTGGAGCGCAGGCAATATCTCTCGACCGGACCCGTGGAAAACCTATATGAAAAGTTGGCCTGGGCGGGTTCGCTGGCCCTGGTGGTGTTTCTCTTCCTGTGGTTTGCGGAGCAGGCGCCGTCTTACGCGGCCGGTCTCAATTTCCTCCCGCTGGCCTTACTCATCTGGTCCGCGCTTCGCTTCTCGCCCATTTACACCCATACCGCGGTGATGGTGGTGAATCTGGGTGTCCTGGCTTTGGCCGCGGCGGGGACCGGTGGGTTTCCCCAGCCCTCCAATCTGGCCGAATTATCGGTGCTGCTGTTGTTCCTTTGCGTTCTAAGCGTGGTGCCGTTGGTTATTTCCGCCGCCAACTTCGAGCGGTTATACTATGAGCGGCGACTCACCTGGCGCGCCGAACACGACCGCTTGACCGGGCTGCTCAACCGAACGGCCTTCGAAGAGCGCTGCAATGTATTGATACAACAGGTCGAAATGGATGCCGAACCCCTGGCCCTATGCTATCTGGACCTGGACCAGTTCAAGGTGGTCAACGATACCTGTGGCCACGTGGTCGGCGATAACCTGATCAAGCAGATTGCCTGTGTGCTGGAACAATGCCTGGCAGAGGGCGACCTCATCGCCAGGCTGGGCGGCGATGAATTTGCGGTCCTGTTCCGTAACTGTCTGCCCGCCGAGGCAGAGACCCGGGCCGAGAAACTATGCGCGGCGATTGAGAACTATCGCTTCACCTGGGAGAATCGCCTGTTTGTGTTCACTATTTCCATCGGCGTGGTGCCGGTGCGCGGGCAAGCCTTCGACCGTCTCCTCAGCCTGGCCGACACCGCCTGCTATACCGCCAAGGAACTGGGGCGCAACCGGGTGAAGATGATTCTGGCCGAGGATCTGCAAGTAGCCGTCAACCGCCGCCAGATGCAATGGGTGGTTCGCATCAACGAGGCGCTGGAACACGACCGCTTTTGCTTGTTTTGCCAATCCATTGCACCCGTGAGTTCCTCGGGCATGGATGACTACCTCCATTTCGAAGTCTTGCTGCGCATGCTGGACCAGGACGGCAAAATACTCTCCCCGGGAACCTTCATCCCGGCCGCGGAACGGTTCCACCTGATGGGCAAGGTGGACCGGTGGGTCGTGGAAAACACCTTCAACTGGTTGACCCGCCATCCATTGCAACTGGCGCGCACGTCCATGTGCTCCATCAATCTGTCGGGCCCGTCGCTCGGCGATCAGGCTTTTCTTGGTTTTGTAGAGGCTTCGCTGAACCGTTCGGGTATTCCTCCGGGAAAAGTATGTTTCGAAATCACGGAGACCGCGGCCATCGGTGACCTCAGCAATGCGGTCAGCTTCATCGACTCCATGCGCCGTCTGGGTTGCCACTTCGCCATAGACGATTTCGGGTCCGGCCTGGCCAGTTTCAGTTACCTGAAATCGCTGGATGTGGATTACGTCAAAATAGACGGCAGTTTCATCAGGGACATCGACACCACGCCGGTCGATCTGGCCATGGTCAAATCGATCAACGACGTGGGCCGGCTGATGGGTAAAAAGACGATCGCGGAATTCGTGGAAAACGAATCGGTACGTCGAACCGTCCACGAACTGGGCGTGGATTTCGCCCAGGGCTACGCGGTTGACAAACCTCGACCCATCGAAGAATTCTTCGCCGCCAGAATGCCGATGGCCCGAGCGAATTGACCGTACGGTTCCCGGCCGGGCAAATGGCATGCTCCGAAGGCGGGTCTTGAAGTTGCCGCGATCCGATCCGGTTCACGCTATGGCTTTCGGCGATTTGGAAATAAGATTTTCAAAACATCCTGTTATTCAGGACACAAAACCCTTACACGCACCGGTGGTATAATTCATCGTCCCATCTCCAAAAAGTGCCTTTTAAAAATCTATGGAGGATATGACGATGAATAAGATCGCCCCTTTGCTTTGTTTGGTTTCGTGCCTTGTTTCAACACTGACGGGGCAAACCAAATACCCCGATGATTATGAAAACGTGGAGGGCGCCTACATCAACCTGGGCGCCACCCAGTCCAGCCACGCCACTGCCGTCTCCGGTGTCGAAGGCTTCTACCTCAACACCCAAGATTCCACCGTTCTGCATTTCAACGGCGCCACCGGTGCAGAAGTACATTACCGTACGCCCTGGCTCCCCGTGGCCTGCGGCATCTGGAACAACGGCAGCGGTGTCCGCTACCTGGTGATCATCAGCCAGGGCACGCATTCCATTGCATTGTTGAATACGGCCACGGGTAATATCGACGCTATTGCCAATGTGGGCCACGAACCTCGCGATCTGGTGATCGACCAGTCCACCAACCGGGCGTTTATCGCCTGCGGCGGCGACGATATCGTCCAGGAATACATTCTCAATGCAACCGGACCGCCGTCCCACGTGACCGACTATCCCATCAACTCCAAACACCCGGTGTCCCTGGACCTGCGCTCCGACGGCAAGGTACTGGTTTCCACCCTGATTTCGGGCAACGATACCAAGGCCGATAATCGCGGCCTGTTCACCGCGAAGGAAGCCGTCATCAGCGGCGTGGGCCTGCCCGATGAAGATATCTTCCTCATCGATCCGATCTTTCAAACCGTCACGCCCCTGATCACCGGGGTGGGAACGGCCAACACCTGTGTCCGCATCGCGCCCAACGGCGATATCTGGGTCATCGGCCTGCAATCCGACAACGCCAATCCCGCACGCCAGAGCGAAGCCCTGTTGAACGGCAGATTCGCGACCAATTCCCTCAGTATCTATGACGGAACCACCCTGGCTTTGAAACAACGCACCGATCTGGACGAAGTGGTCGGCAGTCCCAACACCTACACCCCGGGTACGTCGGGCAGTTATCCCTGGGATATGGTGTTTCTGAACGACGGCTCCGCGCTGATCGCTTGTACGGCGAGCGATTCCCTGGTCAAAGTGGGCGGCGCCGGCTTGAAGCAGTCGCGCACTCCGCTCATTCGCGGCACGCTCCCTCGCGACCTGGCCTTGGACACCACGGGCACTCTGCTCAGTGTCATCTGCGAGGGCACTACCGAGGTTCAGTTCTTCAATGTCGTGAGCGGGTTGCCCGTCTATGCCCTCTCGCTTGACCTGGGTCATGATCCCACGCCGGATCTGGTCCTGCAGGGCAAGAAACTGTTCTTCAACAGCGACTTTTCCGCGAACGGACGTTTCACCTGCGCCCACTGCCACCTGGAAGGCGGGGCCGACCTGCTGGCCTGGAACCTTTCAGACAAACCCACCGATGACAAGGGACCCATGGTCACCCAGACCCTGCGCGGTATCCACCGTACCGGTCAATTCCACTGGCGTGGGGAGCGCCCTGAACTGAGCGATTTCCAGGTAGCCTTCACCGGCCTGCTGGGCTCGCCGCAACCCATGACGCCGCAAGAATTCGAGGCCTTCGAAGCCTACGTCTTTTCACTGCGAAATCCGGCCAACCCGTTCCAGCGGGAAGATCGTCAGATCGATAACAGCATGACGGTGATTCCCGACGGCACCACCCTGATCGGGAAACCCGTTGACGGCGAAACCGTGTTCAACACCAAGGGTTTCGTCTTGGGCAATACCTGCCGTGATTGTCATATCCTGCCCGTGGGCACCAACCACGATATTCAGGGCACCGATGTCGAATCACTGTTGCCCAGGCGCACCCAAATGAAGGCGGCGCCCTTCCACGAACTGTGGCGCAAGATCCAGCCCCAGGTGACCCTGACCAACAATAATCGGGCGCCCTTGTTGGGCTCCGGTTTCTCCCACGCCGGTTTGCTGCGCGACCTGTTCCGCTTCCACGGCCCCTTTCCCCTGACGGATCAGGAGCGCGCCGATTTGACCGCGTTCCTGACCCAGGTGGACCAGGGCTTGGGAAAAGTGGTGCACCGAGGCTATCGTTTGGCGACGGGTAGTCCTGACAATGCCTCCATCAACAACTTCCTGATGGTGGAGGCTATGCCGGCCACCGGCCGACCCAATCCCAACTGCGATGTGGTGATGTTCGGCACGGTCGATATCAACGGTTCCCTGTTCAGTTCCTCATGGTTCTACGATCGCGCGCAAAACCTGTTCGTCTCGGAACAGGCGGGCACCAGCCGGGCACTGACCTATTTCCTGAATGCTTCTCATGTTGCGCAGAACAACGCCGACTTGATCGTGCTGGGCGTACCGGTCGGCATGGGCGAGCGGTTCGGCGTAGACTTCGACGCGGACGGCCTGTTCAACGGGGACGAAGCCCCCAATGGAACCAATATCTACCAGGCTGATTTCGATGCCGACGGCTTCCCGGACGGCTACGAGGTTCAGCACGGCACCAATCCCCTCAATATTTCCGCGCCGTATCCCCCCGATACGACGGCGCCCTCCATCCTCAATCCCCGCGTTCAGTGGCTGACCTCCCACGCGGGCCGGGTGACCTTCCATACCGACGAACCCTGCCGCGCCACGGTCATCGCCAGAACCACGGGGCACAGCCTCAGTTTCAGCACGGACACCTTCGAAAAAACGCACGATCTGATCCTCAACGGACTGTTCTCGTCCCTGCCCGCCGGCGATCGCGTCTACGCCATCGCCGTGGAGGCCACGGATCACAGCGGCAACCGAAGCACCTTCAATTTCTCCACCTCGCCGGTGGTCAACAACCAAAACAAGACGCAACTACAGGCGCAGATCGACCAGACCATCATCGATGACCTGAAAATTGCGGGTTGGTATGCCGATCACGCCAATAATAACCTGATCGTAACGCTTCAATCCAAGGTGACGCTCAAATGGAACTATTTTCAAGGGCCTAGAGTGCCCGCGGCCAATCAGGTCGTCATCTACCGGGTCTTTGTAGACAGCGGCAGCGGCCATACCCTGCACAGCAATTGGAGTTACCAGGTCGCGCCCGGCAACCCGACCAGTTTTCTGGTGAACGGTGCGGCTTACGGTACGCCGCCGTCTCAACTGGCGGGGCCCTTCGTGATCACGCAGCCGACCATCGGCGACGGCTTGAGCGTGGAAACCATCTCCATCCAAGGTCTGAATCCGGGCGACCGGGTACGGATCAACGTGGAGGCGGTGGTGCCCGTCGATGCAACCTACAATCCTGCCGCGCCGGACTTCGGCACGGCCACCATTCTCTCGCCCCTGGCCATCTGGGACTTCGCAACTACCAAAAAGGAAAACCGGGGCTTGGAACGCACCTTCTAAACCGACTGGTTCCGGCGGGCCCGGACAACCGGGCCCGCCTACAGATCCGGTAGCTCGATCCGGCGATTGAGGCAACCGTGGAATGCCTGGAAAGCGGCGGCATCATAGCGCGGCAGGGTAGGGGAGAGGCCCGCAAGTCGGCTTCCTGAACATTTGCCGATGCGGAAGGGATCGCAAAAACCAGAGGTCATGTGTTATCGTAAACTTCAATTGGATCAAGTGATGCATCGGAGGTTGAATCATGATCATCAAAACCAAAGTAAAAGCCGGGCTTGACGACGGTCAGCCTTTAGTTGAAGGTCCCTAATTCTACATTGCCACATAGAATCCTCAGCTCTTTCCCCTACGCCGAAGGTGCTGAACAAAAAAGCCCGGGGCAACGCCCCGGGTTGTGGGAAACGCTCACATTGAACAAAGGTGCCTCCCGACTATGACCCTACTGATTGTCTATGTTTCCCTCGCTTTGGGCGTTTCTTTTTTATGCTCTGTGCTGGAGGCAGTGCTGCTGAGCATTACGCCCTCCTATGTGGCGCAACAGGAAGGCGAAAAACCGAAACTGGGCCGGCGCTTACGCAAATTCAAGAGCGAGGTGGACAAGCCCCTGGCTGCTATTCTCAGCCTGAATACCATTGCTCATACGGTAGGCGCCGCCGGAGCCGGCGCCCAGGCTGCCTCGGTTTTCGGGCAAGCCTATGTGGGCGTCATCTCGGCGGTTTTGACCCTGCTGATCCTGCTGGTTTCCGAAATCATACCCAAGACGCTCGGCGCGCTCTACTGGCGCCTGTTGACGCCGACGGTGGTTCGCCTGCTGGGACCCGTCACCCTGTCCATGTGGCCTTTGGTAAAAATGGCTGAAGGCCTTACCCATTTGCTCAAATCCAAAAACGCGGTGACAGTGGTCGAACGGGAGGAAATCCTTGCTCTTGCCCGAAAGGGCAGCGAGGAGGGGGTTTTTAGCGAAAATGAATCGCGGATTCTCAAGAACCTGTTTCGTCTTCGCCAGGTGAGGGCCGAGGATATTATGACGCCGCGGATCGTGGTCTTCTCGCTGGAGGAGGATTTAACGGTAGAGGCGGTGCTGGAAGCCCACCCCGAAATTCGCTTTTCGCGCATTCCCATATACAAGGATAACCCCGACAATGTGGTCGGTTTTGTCCTCAGGAGCGACCTCCTGCTGTGTGCTGCCGAGGAGCGCGATCAAATCTTGTTGTCCGACCCAAGCCTCAAGCGACCGATTACCATGGTCTTGGGCAACATCAGGTTGACCGAGCTTTTCGACCAGTTGATCAGCCGGCAGAATCACCTGGCTATAGTTTTGGACGAGTATGGTGGGGTCGAGGGACTTGTGACGATGGAGGATCTGATTGAGACCTTGATCGGCCTGGAAATCGTCGACGAGTCAGACCCGGTGCGCGACATGCGCGAACTGGCCAGGCAAAAATGGGTAAAGCGGGCCGAGCGCATGGGGATGGACGTGGATCGAGACGTCTAGGACCGCGCTCTATCCCCCGGAAAGCCAAGACTTCCACCGCACCTCGACAACCCGAGAGAGCAGGTTGTATTTTGAGCTGCTGACTCGGTGCGAGTTTGAGTCGTTTCAGCATAAAACAAACCGATTTTTTGATTTGACAACCAAATACAGCTGATTGGGCGTATCTTGAGGTGGAGAACCTCGCTTTACTGCCTGATTCGTTGACCCTTGACGCCGAGGATCGAGAAATCGCTACTGATTTCTCGATACTCAAAGTCGGGGAGCAAAGAATCAGTTCTCTTTCTTTGCGCACCGAAAGTTCAGGGTCAAAGAATCAGTTTTCATTCTTTGCTCCCGAAAAGTCCGGGTCAAGGACCCACAACTGATTTCTTTCACATTACTTTTCAGTGCGCAAAGAAATGGTTTACATTCTTCGACCCTGACTTTTCCGGGTCGAGGAATCAGGCCTGATTCTTTGCTCCTGACTTTTCCGGGTCGAGGAATGAGACGTGATTCCTTGACCCTGGTTTTCAAGAGACAACGAATGACAACCGGTTTATTCATCTTCCGGCCTGGATTTGACAACCCAACCATCGTCGCGTGAAAAAGGTTCCGGTCCGATCTTGACAGCTAATCCTGAAAGAGCTAATGTGGAATCGCATTAAATATCATTTCTATCAGTCCGGGGGTTTCTCCATGAAAAAAACTCTCCTTATTGTATTGACGGTTATCGTTTCACACTTCACCTTCACCGTGGACAGTTATAGCGGTTGTGGTGAAACTTGGATGTGTTGTACGCCTCAATCCTGTTTCTATGTCCATTCTGTAACTTGCACTCAGGTAGAGGGTCAGAAGCCGGTGCTTTGGCGTTGTCAACAACGCATGTGCATCGAGTGCATTGAATTGTAACCTATAAGCCATGTTCTACTTTATCTACCTGCTGCTTGCCGGCGATTCCATCGATGTATCTCAATGGACCGCGCCGGTCATCTATGGTTCCAAGCCGCTGATGCGGACTCACCGCCTCTATTTCCCCGATCGGGCTGAGAAAAAGGTCAAGGTTTACGATATAGGCAACGGCTTGACCGATCCTGAACTCCTGTGGACTACGCCGGGCAAAGGTCAAGGGCCGGGTGAGATTGGACAGGGAGAGATACACGGGCTTGCCTTCGACGATGCCGAAAAGCACCTATGGGTCAGCCATTACGGCGGATTTCAGGTGTTTACCGATACGGGAGAACACCTCAAAGATTTCAAGGTTAACAGTAATTTTGCGCATCTGCTGGTCCTGGCCGACACCATTGTTTTGGGACCGCGTTCCGCCATTGTGCATCACAAACAAGCATTTCGCTTTTTCGCCAAAAACTCGTTCGGCGCCGGCAAACCCAAGCGGTTTATCGAGAATCCCCGGGGCATTCCAGTGCTTAACAACGGCGATTTCCTGAGTACACAACCCGAACTCTTTGCCCTGGGCGATACCCTGATCAGTTACGATTTTGCTACCGCCGAACTGATGGCCTGCAATGCTGACGGCGATAAACTCACGACCTTGCGAAACATTCCCTACGTGCCCCACCCCGATGCGGAAATCAGCGGTTACAAACATTGGACGCGAAGCATCACGGAGATTTCCCAAGCCGGCTTTTTCAACGCTGTATCGGGAATCGCAAGCGCCGGCAAAGACCGGCTTTGGTTGACCCTACAAAGCTACAGCCACAAAATCGAAGACTTTCGCCGATACCTGGTGCTTTACTCCCTGGAAGAGGACAAGGTCCTGGCGCGGTACCCAATTCCGGGGTTCACGGGCGCTTTCTGCATCGTGGGTAAGCGTCACGGCAAGCTGTTATTGCTGGAATTGGAGGAGGGGAGAGAGCTGGTCTTCTTCGAGCCGCGTTTCTAGCTTCTAGCAGATCGCCCTATCAAAGGGGACAATCTCAGGCAATGCTTGACAATGGAGCGGCTTAAACTCTATGGTTTATTTAGCTGCTTTTACTTGTCTTCCGGCCGAGAGAGTTTCCAAGATGCGCTTGATTCCCGAAAAGCCCTTTCTCTTCAATCTTCTGCTGCTTTGGTTGTTCGGCGTGCTCGGTTCCGGTTGGTTGCTGTATTACACCAGTTGGTTCCCGGTCGTCGGCGGTTTGATGGGCCTGGGCGGTCTCTTTTCCTGGTTTGCTTTCGTTTCCAAGCTGTTGGATGAAGACCGCACCAAGGAGTTACAGGAACTTACCGATCGGGTCTTGTTTCGCAGTAAGGTGACCTCGGCCTTGCTCATCGTTTTGTTTCCGGGTTTTGTGTTGATGGCCGGCTTCCTCGGCGCGATCGAGGTGAAATCCGTGGGGGCCTCGGCCGATCGGACCGTTCATTTCCAAAAAGCCGAGCCTGCCAAAAAAGGCGAGGTTGACCTGGATGCGGGCTCGCGACTGGCGCCGGGCGGCGTGTTCCGTCGATTGGTGTGGACCAACTGGTGGTCGCCCACGCGGCAGGTGGTTCGCGTGGCCGGGCTGCCGCGTAAGCAAGTGACGGTGAAACCCTTTAGCCGCACCACCCTGAACATTCCGACCTCGTTTCTTCGTGAGACAATTCTTCTCCGCGCTTCACCTGCTTTAGTGAACAGTCTGCGCAATGATCCCCACAAACTGGTTGTCTCCGGCGCGGGCTGGAAATACGACATGAAGGATTATCGCGGCGAAACGGTGTGGATCGGCCCGGGACCGGGGGTGGACCTGCCTGAATCGGCCGCGAAGACCTGGCCCGCCCAGCTGAACCTGCCCTCGCAACGCTATGTCCTTCGGCAATGGCTGGATGTGAAAAGCCTGACGCCTGAACCCTTTAAGCTGGCGGCGGCCAAGAAGGTTACCGTGGAACTGCAATACGAATACGAAGAAGCCGGCAAGACCATTACCGGTGTCTATGTTTCCCAAACCTTCCTTGCCAAACGCGTTAACCGACCCGGCGATTACCCGCAACTGGAGGAAATCGATGTTCCGTAAGACCATGAAGCTCACCCTGTTCGTCTTCCTCGTTCCGGCTTTTGTTCCCGGTTGGGCGCAAAAGGGCAACCCAGTTTATATCCACTTCCAATTCGGCGAACCCCAGGTGGCCCGCAAATTCGGCGACCTGGCCGAAAAGGAACGCGATCTCTCCAGGCAGTTGGCCGAAATTTGCAACCGAACCATCGGTTACTGGCATTTCCAGGCGGGCGATTCCGAGCAGAGTCCCCGGCTGGGTGTTCGATTGGAAGATGACAATGCGCTGTGGAAGATGATCATGACCCTGTACATGGGCGGCCAATCCCGGGAACTCGGGCAATGGCGCAGCGACATCTTCAATCCGGGGGAGATTGACGAGTACGGTCCGCCGGGCCGCAGGCAGTGGCCGGATCGGGTGATTACCTGTTTTCAAGAACGTCTCCTGGCTGACGTCGCGGATGAGTTGCGCGAGGTTTTGCAAGTGAAGGTGCCCCTGGGTTCCAACCCTGCCCCCATCCAACTTGAAGCGGAACCCGCTGCACGGGCCCTGGTCCTGCCGTTGGACTCCGAAGCCGAGGGTCACGAACCGTTGACCACGGCAACGTTTCGCGTCTTCTACCGAGGACCGGGCGGTCCCCCGATTACGGTTCATTCCCAAGCTGCCTGCGCCCGTTTTACCTTTCCCGGCATGTCCTTTCAGGGTATTTTGGTTCGGCATACCAAATACCAGCGTTTGGGCATGCCCGTGGAAGACCTGCCGGATGATCTGAGCTTCCTGGCCGACTATTCGCCCGCGGCGTTTTTCCTGCACGGTTTGGATGACTACGACAGTTGGCAATACTGCGGTGTTGCCATTGCCGACAGCGAGGTGGCGCCATGAGATACCTGCTTCTGCTGTTCTTTTTTACCCCTCTGGTTCAGGCCCAGGAACAGAAACCGGTCGATGATGCCTTGCCGGCCCAAATCGACATGAAACGAATCAAAAAGAAGGACCCCAAGCTATCACCGGAAACCTTGAGAAAATTACAAACAGACCTGGCTTCCCCGCAAGCCGATAAGAAGAACAGAGCCATCGCCCAAGCCTCCGTTTCGGCAAAAACGCTTCGTGTGGCCGGGCTGCGCCAGGGGGATCGGGAAAAGACCGAACAAGCCGTGGTTTTGTATCGGGGCATTATTGAAAACGGCAATACCCAAGAGAAAATCACCGCCCGCAACGACCTGGCCGTGTTGTACCTGCAAACCGGAGACGCGACGAAGGCCTACGAGCAAATGTCCCGGGTCGACATCCAACAGGCGCCGCAACACCAACGTTTCGCCCTGCGTTATAACCAGGGTCAAGCCTTGGAAAAAACGGGGCGAACCAAGGAAGCCCTGACCGCCTATCGCCGGTCCTTTTCCGAAAATACCAAGTTCGTCAAGGCAGCGAGCAGCGCCATGCGCCTGTTACGACAAAGCGACGAACCTACCCGGTTCCGGGACATCGCGGATCTGTCCAAGCGTCTGGTCGACCAAGGCAAACCCGAAATCGCCCGAACCCATCTCATGGGCGCCATCCGCGAGAATCCGGGAAACCGCGGACTATACGACCTGAAATCCGGCCTGGTTGAGCTTCACTACAGGGATTTCCACCGCCCCGAACGCTATCGAAAGGAGATGCGGCCGGAATATAGGCAACTGGTTGAAGCGGCGCCCGATATGAAGAAAGCGGTCGATCAATTGGATCGAGCCTATCTGGGCGATCTTTCGCCTGTCCTGGTAGATATGGACCGAACCTACAATCTCTTCTCGGAATGGATTGGTTGGCAGACCAGTCCGACGTTTAGCAAAACGATGAAACGGATCGGTGACGACTATCGCTTACAGGGCAATTCCAAACAGGCGCTCACCCGATATATCGCCGCCTGGCGGATCGACCCCGAGGACACCGAGGCCCCGTTGCACGCGGCCAATCTGCTGCGCGACCACCCGGGGTTGGACGATAAAAACCGGACCATCCTGAACAGCCTGGTGAGAACCATCTTTGCGGAAAAGGGCCGGGACTACAGTAAAAAGGACTATCGCAATATCTTGCGCAAGCACCTTCTGCTGGCCACCTTGTTCGAGCGCGAGCAGAAGTGGGGCAACAGTAGTAATCCGCTAAGCGTGATCTTCCAATTGGAACACGCGATAGAAGCCCGAGAGCAATTACGGGAGAGAAAACCTTCGCCCGGATTGTACGAGCGCCTGGGCAGGGCGGAGCGGCAAAGGGGTAACCTGAGCAAGGCGGTGGACGCCGAATTGACCGCGGTACAGGGTTATTTGGAACTGGAGAAACCCGAGTCGGCCGAGCCCCTGTTACAGCGGTTGCGAAGACAAGGAGACCTGACCCGAGACCAGAAGAGGACGTTGAGAGATCTTTGGAATCGACACAGGAGAATGCTTGCCGATTGAGCGAACATACGTATGCTTTTCTTTCTTGACACTCTCACACTATTTGAATAGGATCTAATTTACTTAATCTGACTCGGCAATTTCAAGAATGCGGCTATTTCTACCATTAAAGCCGCTGAGCCAGGTGTTGCCTTTTAAATTCGATCTTGTTCTAACGGAGTGAGAAAAATGATTCGATGTGTCGCCTTTCGCGTCCTCATTGCCTTCGTTTGCTTACTGCCTTCTCTATCTGCCCAGGAATCCGGCGGTTCGGTCAGCGGATTCTACGGCTCCTTTTCAACCGAGGTGCCCATCGCGGTGCCCGCTTACCACGGTTTGGAACCCGATCTCAAGCTCAGCTACCATTCCGGGGGCAACGCCTCCTGGATCGGTCAGGGCTGGAGTTTAAAGGGTTTGTCGTTTATCGAACGCGCCGCACCGGGCGGCGGGGCGCCGCACTATGACGGCAGTGACGCCTTTTTCATGGACGGCGTTGAGCTGGTGCCGTCTACCCTGCAGGGCGGAACCCACTGCACCAAAATCATGAACTATGCGCGTATCCAACAAACCGGCAGCACCTGGACGGTGACCGGCACCAACGGCAACCGGGCGGTTTACCACCCCTTGTTCACGACCACCAAGGGTACCTTCCGCTGGTACCTGACTTCGGTGACCGATCCACGCGGAAACCGTATCGATTACGGTTATACAAACGACAACGGCCGCGAAATCTATCTGGACACCATCAGCTACAACGGCACGGTGGTCCGCTTCTACCGGGCTTCTCGGCCGGATGTGGTCACTTTTGCCACCGGCGCGGAATGGGGTGAAACCCGCGAGCGCCTGTGCTCTATCGATATCACCGTGGGCGGCAGTCGGGCGCGGGCTTATAAGATAACCCACCGTTTGGGTAAGAATACCGGTCGATCCCTCATAGAATCCGTGACCCAGTATGGACGGGATGCATCGCTGGATGCTACCGGGCAAATCACCGGCGGAAGTTCCCTGCCGCCCATGACGTTCGACTGGATGGACGATACCTTGGGCGCCATCTACATTACGCAAGGGACCGCACCCACATCGGGTTGGAACGCCGGTTACGCCTGGGGCGGCGATTACAACGGCGACGGCCTGAACGATGTGCTCAGCTACAGTTCGGGTTGGTTCACCACCTTCTTTGCTAACGGAGACGGCACCTACGAAGAAGTCAAGGGCAGCGCACCTACCGGCGGTTGGGACGCGGGCCGTGTTTGGACCGGCGATTTCAACGGCGACGGGCTCAGCGATATCCTTTCCTATTACGGCGGCTATCTCACCAGCTTCCTGGCCAACGGCAACGGCGGTTACTCGGTGGTCAAGACCCAATCCAACACCAGTTGGCACAGCGGTTACGCCTGGTCCGGCGATTATGACAACGACGGCCGCACCGACCTGTTGAGTTATTATTCCGGCTGGTTTACCACCTTCCGCGCCAATAGCAACGGCGGTTTTACCATTCTGAAAGGCCAGGCGCCGACGGGCGGCTGGAACGCGGGCCTGGTTTGGAAAGGCGACTATAACGGTGACGGCAGGAGCGATATCCTCAGCTATCACGGCGGTTACTTGACCACCTTCACCTCCAACGGTAACGGCACCTACAACACGGTGAAAACCCACGCCAACACCAGTTGGCATTCCTCCTACGCCTGGCCCGGCGACTACGACGGCGACGGGCGCACCGACCTGATGAGTTATTACTCGGGTTGGTTCACTACCTTCAAGGCCGGCAGCAACGGTAGCTTTACCATCCAAAAAGGTTCGGCGCCGACATCCGGTTGGGATGCGGGCCGCGTGTGGCGCGGCGACTTCAACGGTGACGGTCGGGCCGATATCCGCAGCTACTACGGCGGTTTGATGGCTACCTTCGTCTCCGGCGGAAACGGCACCTATACGCACCTGTCCCAGAAAGTGCCGGGCAGCGGTTGGCATTCCGGCTACGTATGGCCCGGTGAATATGACGGCGACGGCCGTACCGACCTGCTGAGCTACCATGAAGGCCGCTTTACCACCTTCCATGCCGACGGCAGCAATCGCGGTGCAATCGACACCACCCAGACTACGGCGCCTACAAGCGGCTGGCACTCGGATTACGTATGGCAGGGCGATTTCACCGGCGACGGCAAGGGCGATATCCTCAGCTATTACGGGGGAACCTTTACCACCTTCGCCACTCAGGGTAACGGCACCTATTCCGTGCTGAAAGGCAGCGCGCCGACCACGGGCTGGCACTCATCCTACGCCTGGTCCGGCGACTATGACGGTGACGGCGACACCGACCTGTTGAGCTATTACAGCGGTTGGTTCACCACCTTCATTTCGGCGGGTAACGGCACCTACACGGTCTTGAAGGGCAGCGCGCCCACAAGCGGTTGGGATGCCGGCCGCGTCTGGCCCGGTGACTACGATGCCGACGGCAAGGTAGACCTGATGAGCTATGCCGGCGGTTACCTGACCACCTTCTTCTCCAACGGCGACGGCACCTATCGCGTTGAAAAGGCTAATGTCAACGGTATCGTCTGGGACGCGGGACGCGTTTGGCCCGGCGATTACAACGGTGACGGCAAAGCCGATATCCTGAGCTACTACAGCGGCAAGTTCACCACCTTCTTCGCGAACGGCGACGGCAGCGTTACCCACACCACGGAGACCGCGCCCACCACCGGTTGGCATTCCGGCTACGCCTGGCGCGGCGACTACAATGGCGACGGCAAGGCCGACCTGATGAGTTATTATTCGGGTTGGTTCACCACATTCCTTTCGGACGGCAACGGCGTCTACCGTATCGAGAAGGATCCGGCGCCTACCAGCGCGTGGAATGCCGGCTATGTCTGGCCCGGCGATTATAACGGCGACGGTCGCACCGACCTGCTGAGCTATCACGAAGGCCATATGACCACCTTCTCCTCACAAGGGGACGGGACTTACTTCACCAACAAGGTCGCGGTGACCACAAGCAACTGGAACGCGGGTCGCGTCTGGCCCAACGATTACGACGGCGACGGCAAACCGGATCTGTTGAGCTATCACGGCGGGACCTTCACCACCTTCTTCTCGGCCGGGAAGATTCCCGATCGCCTGATCGGCCTGGAAAACGGCAACGGCGGTCTCACCGAGGTTGAGTACCTGCCCTCCACGGCCTGGAACAATACCTACCTGCCGCCCGGAATGATCCTGCATACGGTCAGCAAGTTGACCACGCACGACGGTCGCGGCAACAGCAGCACCACGGATTACACCTACCAGGGCGGCCTGTGGTCTCCCGCGGAACGTCGTTTCCTGGGTTTCCGCAAGGTGACCGCCGTGACGGATGCGCAGGGCAATTACGCGGAAACCTGGTACTACCAGAAGGTAGGCAGCATCAGCAAACCCGAATACACCTACTTCAAGGACAACCAGGGCAACATCTACAGCTACAGCGCCTACACCTACACGGAAAACACCACGGCGCCCTACACCTCGCTGCTCACCAGCCGCTGGGATTACGAGATGAACCTGGGCACGCAGTCACGGCGCAAGCTGGTTCAGTTCGCCTATGACACTTACGGTAATGTCACCCATGTCTTCGACTACGGCGACTATGACCTGAACGGCGACGAGAAGACCATCCGCCGCGGCTATATGCCCAACACCAGTCTGTACATCACGGGCCTGCCCGCCTATGAAAACACGCACGAGGGCATCGGCATTCGCGGCAACCTGGTTCAGCAGCACGTCTACCACTACGACGGCAACGGCAGCTACACGGAGATGCCTACCAAGGGCCTTATGACCCGGGTCCGCAAATGGGACAGCACCACCGGCGGCCACACCTCGGCGACCATGACCTACGATGCGTGGGGCAACGTCATCAGCCAGACGGACGAGCGCGGGGCTGTAACCACAACCTCCTTCGACAGCACCTACCACCTCTATCCCGTGGGCGCGACCAATGCGGCGGGTCACTCCACCACAAGCAGTTACGACCCGGTCCTCGGGCTGGAAACCGCCAACGTGGATGAAAACGGCGCCTTGACCCAATTCGGTTACGATGTCTTCGGGCGGCCCACCCACATCACCTGGCCGGACGGCGCCCAAACCACCTACGCCTATCTGAACTGGGGCGATGCGCAGAATCAGCACATCGTAGAGTCCTCCCCGGACGGCAGCGGCAACGGCTTGTGGCGCGCCACCTGGCAGGACGGTCTGGGCCGCACCTGGAAGACCCAAAAGGAAGGCGGCGTAACGGTAGAAACCATCTTCAGCGGCGCGACCTCGCGGGTGTGGAAACGCAGCCTGCCGTTCCGAACCGGAGAAACCAAACGCTGGACGGTATTCACCTATGACGGCATGGGTCGGCAACGCACCGTGACGCATCCCGACGGCGCCTGGTCGGAAACCATCTACGCCAACGATGCAAACGGCAAGCCCTACAAGGCAATCTACGACGAAAACGGTAACGAGCGCCTGCACTGGACCGACAGCAACGGCAAGCTGACCCGCGTTCGCGAGAAGAACTACGGCGGCTATCACTATACCGACTATCAATACGACGTGCTGGGCCGACTGACCGCCGTGATCGACGATATGGGCAACACCACGTCGATTGTGTGGGACAGCCTGGGCCGCAAACAAATGACCATCGACCCGGACACCGGCGTGCATACCTACGACTACGATAACGGCGGCCTGCCGATCAGGGAAACCGACGGTCAGGGACGAGTGACCACCTTCACCTACGATGCCCTGGGTCGCATGACCACGCGCATCAACGCCGACGGCGACCGTTTCGACTGGTACTATGACGAAAACGGCTACGGCGCCTCCATCGGTCGCCTAACCAGCACCAGCTTCCCTGACGGCAGCACCAGCCACTACTGGGATATTCGCGGTAACGAAACCACCACCACACGCTGCTTCCAGGGCAATTGCCGCACCATGGACACCGACTTCGACAGCATGGGCCGGGTGGATTCCATCACCTATCCGGGCGGCGATGTAGTCAACTACACCTATGACGCGGAGGGCCAACTGGCCTCGGTACCCGGATATGTAGACAGTTTCGACTGGGACGCAAGCGGTCAATTGACCCAAATGACCTACGCCAACGGCGTCACGAGCACCTTCAATTTCGATGCGAATCGACGTTGGCTGAACGGTGCGGAGGTCACCGGGCCCGGCGGTGTGCAACTCTACCAGGCGGGCTATCAGTACGACGATCGCGGCAGGGTTACCCTGAGTCATTCGGCCACCCACGGGCTGTTGAATATGAACTACAGCTACGACAACCTGGACCGGCTGACGGCGGTATCCGGCGGTCAGAATCAAACCCTCAGCTACAACGCGATCGGCGGCATCACCTATAATAGCAAGGTAGGCAACTACAGCCACGGGGATGCGGCCCACAAGCACGCGGTCACCAAGGCGGGCGGCGCCAACCTGACCTACGATGCATCCGGGAACCTGCTCAGCGACGGTCAGCGCACCTTCAACTGGAATGCCGACAACCTGTTGGAGAGCGTCACCAAAGCGGGGCAAACCACCTGGTTCCGCTATGACGCCGGTGGACAACGCCTGTACAAATCGGGACCCTCGGGTTCCGTGATCTACTTCAACGCCTTGATCGAGAATGTGGACGGCGTGGATGTGAACTACATCATGGCCGGTCCCATGCTGGTGGCCAAGAAAACGGCGCGCGTGACGACCTGGTTCCACGCCGATCGCCTGGGCAGTGTGCGCCTGATGACCAATGCCCTGGGTCGCGAGGTCCAATCCTATGAGTACGACGCCTGGGGCAAGATGGTCTCGGCAAGCGGCAGCGCCGATAACGAACGCGGCTTCACGGGTCACTACCTGGATGAGGAAACCGGGCTGATCTATATGAACGCCCGTTACTACGACCCGGAACTCGGCCGTTTCATCTCGCCGGACAGCGTGGTGCCGGAGCCGGGGAATCCGCAGGCGTTGGACCGTTATGCCTATGCCTACAACAACCCGGTCAGCAATATCGATCCTACCGGTCATGCCGTTGTCGTTGCGGCCCTGGCCACGGTCAGCGCCTCCATTGCGGCGGTCAGCGCCGGCGCGGGTTCCTGGCTTGCCGTTACGGCGGTGGTCGGCGCGGGGCTTAGTATTGCCGGTTACTACACCAAGAATCCGCTGCTTTCCACGATAGGCGGCGTGATGCTGGGATTCGCGGGAGGTTTTGCCGCTACCGGCATGATCAGCCAGGGCGTTCTGGGAGCAACGGTGGCGGCGGCTACCTCGCCCTTGAGTCCGCTTGGGGACGGGTTGAAGCAAGCCATCGGCTGGGCCTATACCGCCTACGGACTTTTCCGAGGCATGGGTTCCGAATTCAAGAAAGGCCAACTTGAAGCGCCCAAGGGCTACGAAAAGGGATTCATCGAAACCTTGGACGGCGGTCGGGTCAGCGTCTACAAAGGCGTGGGACCCTACAAGGCCATCTACAAGGTAACGGGCGTAACCACGGGCGAAGCACCTACCGCTTGGGGGAACCTGGGCGATAACCTCAGCGATATCGTCACCAATATTCGCGGCGGCATGACGCCGTCGGCCAACGCCATCTTGGAACACATGAGCACCAACGGCTACCTGCCCTCGGAAGTGTTGGGCATCGGTCACAGCCTGGGCAGTTGGGACCTGATCACCCTGGCCAACAGCGGCCACATGACCAATGTCATCGGTTACGGTGTCCCGCACGAGGCGCTGATCCAGGTGATCCACGCCAAACCCAATCCCGGCTTGAACATGACCCTGGCCGTGGGCTGGGCCGACTACGTATCCCTGCCGCGCATCCCAAGTGCGGTGGGCAGTTCCTTCGCGGGCGTCGCGGCGAAAGCGGCGGGCACCAACGGCCTGAGTTTCGGTGTCGCCAACACCGGCTTCGGCTGGGGCGCCCATATGCAACCCAACTACTACGAGGCCGTCGGCCCCCTGCTGGGGCAGTAAGCCGACCAACACGGGCCGGAGCAATCCGGCCCTTTTGCTTCATGTCAAACCGATTGTTCGATCCAGGTTCGGAAGGCCGGTAGGCGGTTGCGGCTGATGGGACAGGTTTCTCCGGTGGTCAGAACCACCTTGCCGGAACCGGATGCCCGCGCACCGTAACGCCGGACGGAGTGTTTGGCCAGGATCATGGCTCGATTGATGCGGAAGTAATCCGAGCGGCCCAGTTGAGCCTCCAATTCGTCCAGGCTGCGGTCGGACAGGTACACATCGCCCTCGCGGGTCATCACCCCCGTATAGCGACCTTCCTTGCGAAACATCACCACGTCGTCCAGCCAGACCACATGCCGGGTCCGGTTCTCCTTGCAGATCAGTTTGCGCAAACGCGCGTCCGTAGGCCTGTCCGTCATCCGTCGGAAGTGGACCTGGAGGGAGCGGAGTTTCTCCATACACAGGTCCAACCGCTTTCTACCGATCGGTTTGGTCAAAAAGTCGAAAGCGTGGGCCTCCAGCGCGGGTAAGGCATTACCCGCATCGGCAGAGCAGTAGACGAACAACGGTTGTCGCCTGATATGGCCCGGTATTTGAAGTCCCCCGAGCACCGGCAGGCCTACTTCTACAAAAACCAGGTCCGGTGTCGCGGCGTTAATAGATTCGATAGCTTCAATGGCGTTCACAGCCAGGTCGATGTGTTGCACGAGCGTGTTTTCTTCTAACAAGGTTTGCAATCGGAGCCTGGCTGAAGGTTCATGATCGACGATCAAAACCTTCATAGTACTCCTCCTCTCCGGAGTTATGAGTCAGGTTGGTTAGTTATCGATCGAGGAATTGAAGATATACGTCACGGAATCGATAGATGTATGGGATTTGGCCCATTCGAGAAATATGGTGCATATATATCACTTTCTCGGATCAATCTAAATACTTATTAAAAAAACTTTACATCGTTGTCACATTTTCCAGGGCTGAATTACCGTTCATGTCACCTTTTACTACCATTGACACCGGTAAACCGACGTCGATGACAAATGCAGACCCCGCCCATCGCAATTAATGCCCCCTGGGATTCCTACTCGGTCTACCCTAAGCCTAACCAATCCCGGGTGATAATACCGGTATCCAATATAACTCAATCCATCCGAACGACCGGACCCGGGGCGGTACACCGTCGCCATTTTAAGGAGACGGTTCATCTCAAGGAGGAATTCCATGAAGCGTTTCACACTGCTTCCGACTGCTCTCTTAGTCCTGTTTGCAGTCAGCTCGTTCGTGTCGGCCCAGGATACACCGGCCGAGAAAGTCTTGCGTAATTACGGTTACGGCGCCACCTTCCAAAACATTGCGCCTTTTACCGCCGATTTGGAACCCGTCGAGGTTGCGGGTAAGCGTAAACCCGTTCAAACGGCCGAATGGCTGCGCGTGGATCGTCAACAGTTGGCCGGCGTGCTCGCCGACCAGCCCGAAACCATCCGTTTCCAACTGCCGTCCTCTGCCGTGGGCGCCCTGGAACTGGACCTGGTTCGCGCCGAGGTAACCTCGGCCGGTTTCTTCGTTACCACGTCCGACGGTAAAGACGTCCCCTACAAGGACGGCGTTCACTACCGCGGTATCGTCAGCGGGCGCCACGACACCCTGGTCGCGCTCAGTATCTTTGAAGAACACATCATGGCCTTGATCAAAACGCCGGAAGAAGGCGAATTGGTGCTGGGTCGCTACGGCAACAAGGGCGACCGTCATGTGTTGTACAACGCGAAAGACCTGGAGAACATGCCGGATTTCACCTGCAGCGCCGAGGAACCTGCCGGTTATCGCAAAGAGATGGAACGCCTTCTGACCGAAACCCGGTCGCACGGCAAATCGACCAAGTGCGTCGAAGTCTACTTCGAGTGCGACTACGCCATGTACCTGGAAAACGGCAGCACGACCGCTACCGTGAACTTCGTGACCGGTATGTTCAACCAGGTAGCCACCATCTACGCCAATGAGAGCATCACAACCACCGTCAAGAACACCTTCGTGTGGACCTCGCCGGACAGTTACTCCACCAGCAGTTCCGTTACCGCGCTCAACCAGTTCAGGGGTACTTCGCACAGCGCCGACCTGGCTCACCTGCTGGCCCGGGGCGCAAGCGGATTGGGCGGCGTAGCCTGGATCAACGGCCTTTGCAGCAGCTACGGTTACGCTTACAGCAATATCAACAGCACCTATGCCAATTACCCCACCTACTCCTGGACGGTAATGGTCGTTGCCCACGAAATGGGCCACAACCTGGGCTCGCCTCACACCCACAGTTGCTCATGGTCCGGCGGCGCCCTGGATAACTGTTATCCAACCGAGGGCAGCTGCAGCAGCGGTCCTCCGCCTCCCGCGGGCGGCGGCACCATCATGAGCTATTGCCACCTGACCTCCTACGGCATCAACCCGGCAGCGGGTTTCGGCACCCAACCGGGCAACCTGATTCGCAACACCGTCAACAACGCTTCCTGCCTGAGCACCTGCGGTGGCGGCGGTCCGAGTTGCAGCGGCACCCAGTATTCCGGCAGCCTCAGCGGTACGGGTCAGCAACAGTTCCAGCCCAACGGCACCTACTACTACAGCGGTTCCGGCACGCACACCGGCGCCCTGACCGGCCCGGGCAGCGCCGACTTTGACCTCTACCTGTGGAAATGGAACGGCAGTTCCTGGGTCGCCGTGGCAAGCTCCACTTCTCCCACCTCCACCGAAAACATCAGCTATAACGGTACTTCCGGCTACTACGCCTGGCGTGTGTACAGTTACTCCGGCAGCGGGTCCTACACCCTTTGCCTCAACACACCCTAAGTTTTGACCATGCGGCGGCCGACAAACCGGCCGCCGCCTTTTTTTGGCGCCGGGAGCCGGAAGGGTCTACCCCCATGAAGCTCCTGGAGAAGCGCCAACTTCCAGGCCGAGAAACCCAAACCCACGTCTGTCGACATTAAAGTTTGTAGCCAAAAATGACCATACCCTCGACAAACCGTTGACATCGGGGCCGAAAAAAGACCGTACATGCCTCCATGGACCAACATCCCGGAGCCGGGAACCTTAAAGTATGGTCTTCAGTGGGTACCTCCTTTCGCCGGGAAGGTAGCCACTCGTGACATGTGGGTACTTCCCTGACGAAAGGAGGTACCCCCGGAAGACCATATCCGTACATTCTGGGTCGGGGTAGGTACCCATGTAAATCCCCACCCGTCCATTTTTGCCCGGGGTAATAGCCATATGCCTCGAGTGGCTGACTTCCCGGCGGAAGGAGGTAGCCATGGGGATGCATGTATGCACTGTTTTAGGGGCCCCAGAAAGCCGTTGAATTAACGTAAGCTCATAATTAGGTGAAGGCTGGGAAGAGTTTGAATAATTGGAGTAGCTTACGGCAACAAAACCACCGGCAATGCTTCCACATGGACAAACCCCGGACAACGAAAAGCCGACGAAGCCGAATGATCTCAATTCCCGTCAACGGCGGTTAATTTCTCCAGGTAATCACGCGCTTTTCGGGACTCACCAAGGCGTTCGTACGTTTTTGCCAGGTGTTCCAGTACACGGGGATGGTTCGGGCCGAATTCCTCCGCACTCTTCAACTCGTACAGGGCCTCTCGATAATAGGCGGGCTTGCCCGTCTTATCACCGAGCTCCAATAGGAAGATACCCCGCTCCAACAGTGCTTCGAAGAGCCTGTCATTATAGGGTTTCAAATCGACGGTCTCATCGGCGGAGCGCGTGTTTCTCAAGATGCTGTCGGTCTCCGGTTCTGTACTCCATGGAACCGTGAAAAGCGCCGTCAGGGTGAGCAGCAGAGTTGCGGCCAGGGCCAATGTACCTGCCGAAAAGGAGACCCGGCGTTGCCGCCAGGGCAGTTCGTCGGCGGCATTGAAGTCAGGTGGAAGACCGAGATCCGGTACGGGCGGCATATCCTCCCGGAATTTTTCTCCCAACTGAGTGAGTAGGTGATCCGTTTCCAGCAGCGCCTCACGCTGCTCCTCCAGTTTTTCGCGATCTTGAAAACTCAAGCGTTCTCGTTCCTCGTCCAGGATCTGCTCCGGGGTTTTCTGTTCGAGCATGCGCTCGATTTCACTTCTCAATTGATTCATACCCGTTCTCTCTCTCGCTGCAAATAGGCGGTCAACGCCTTTTTGCCGTAGTAGATCCTGCTCTTGGCGGTATCTCGGGATACCAGGGTCAGCTCCGCAATTTCGTTGAGCGTGTAGCCCATGAGGTAGTGAAGAACCAGGGTTTCACGCTGGCTGGAGCTCAGCCCGCAACCCGCCATCAGCTTGTGGAATTCGTCGCGGCTCTCCATGATACGCGCGGGACAGCGACGTTTGTCGGAAATCGTTTCTTCCAGCTCGTTGAATGAAGCCTGTTCCTTGCGCCGCCTGAAGTAATCGGTGATCTTGTTCCTGGTGATGGAGTAGACCAGGGCCTTCAGGTTGTCGGGCGTTTTTGGTTGTTTCACCAGGTAGCGCGCCAGGCCTATGGAAACTTCCTGGAAAACATCATCGGCATGGATTTCGGGTATATTCTGGGCGTGGATAAGAAACCACACCCGCTTGTGGAAGCAACTGTAAAGCTCCCTGAAGGCATTGTGATCGTTGTGCGTGCGAAAACGGTTTGCCAATCGGTGAAGCTTGATCTGGTCCATTCTTTCATCTCCGGCGATGTGAATGCCTTCACCCCTGGTAAAATCTACGGTGATTCTTCAGTTCTGTTTGGCATATTTTTCGATTAATTCAAGAAAGTCGGCCGGCATAGTTCTCAGATCATTTTCAAGGACAAAAAAACACCCTTTTTGAAAAAGCAGGCAGGGCTCTTCCTCTCTACGTCACGTATATGATCTATGAGGGTGACGAGTTAAGGAGGGGTCATGCTGACTCTTGTTTTATTCTCGTTCTGCCTTTCTTTTCAAGAACAAACCCGAGGCATCGTGATAGAAGAGCCGGACCGGATTTTGGAAGAGGCCGGCCTGGTGAGCGGCGATGTGCTCATCGCTTGGGAGCGGTCCCCGGCGGGAGCCGAAGGCAAGAGCGGCGGTTCTTTTGAAACGCCCCGTGACTGGCTCCTCTTTGCCGTCGAACAGGCCCCGCGAGGCCCGTTCATACTACACGCGGAGCACGCGGGCCGGAAGAAAAGCGTCTTGATAGACGGTGTTCCCAAACCCGAGGTCAGGCCGCGGCTGAGCCCCGAGCAACTGGCTTTGTATAAGTCGGGCAAGGAGTTGATCGATTCCGGTGACGTTCAAGCAGGGCTTTCCCGCCTGGAAGAACTCGCGGATAGAATGCCGGAACCCCTTGCACGCCGGCTCTCCATCATGACGGGCGATCACCTGCTCCAGGCACGGCAATGGGAAGCTGCTCGGCAGGCCTACGCGGACGCCATGGACGGGGCGGAACCCGACCTACAGTGCTTGATCCTGGTCAAGTCCGGCCGCGTTTACCGCCGCCAGGGACAGCTGGAGCAGGCCCGGCAAACCATGCAGCAAGCCGTGGACATCAGCATTGGGATCGAGGCCGACAGCCTGCTGGCGGCTTATTGCCAAAATGCCCTGTTTATATTGTTGTCGGATCAGGGCAAGTTGGATGAGGCCCTGTCTGCATGCCGGACTGCCCTCGCGGTGCGCGAAAAACAGGCGCCGGGCAGCCTGGAAACAGCCGAGAGCCTGGATCATTTGGGTGATGTCCTCATCCAAAAGGGCGCCTTGGGCGAAGCGGTAACCTATCTGGAAAGGGCCATGGAGATTTGGCGGAAAAAAGCGCCCGGCAGCCGACAAATAGCGGGCACCTTGGGCGCCTTGGGTATGGCAGCCCATTACCGGGGAGTGCTGCAAGATGCGGAGTCTTATTACAAGCGAGCCCTGAAGATAGAAAGGGACTTCGAGCCCCGGGGCATGGGCGTGGCGGCCCTGTTGATGAATATGGGTGTATTGTCAGGCATGCGCGGCGATCTGAAAAAGGCCGAACAAGCTTTCCTCGACTCCCTGGAAATCCAAAAGCAACACGATACCGATAAAGCGGTCCTGGCCAACGCCTGGACGAACCTGGGCGTCACCGCCGCCATGCGCGGCGCCTGGGAAAAAGCGGAAGATTATCATCAGTCCGCCTATGACCTGCAACAGGAATTGAACCCGGAGAGCATGGGGTCGGCCAACTGCCTCAATAACCTGGCCCAGGTAGCCCATACTCGCGGCTGTTTGGAAGAGGCTCATGACCTGTACCGGCGCGCATCGGAAATCACGCATAAACTGGCGCCCGACAGCCTCCCGGCAGCCGCCTGTCTGGATAACCTGGGTCAAGTCTACGCGGACATGGGCCGGCTTCAGGAGGCCCGGTCCCATTACGAACGCGCCCTGGCTATCAGGGAACGCCTGGCCCCCGACAGCCTGATCCTGGCTGTAACCCTGGGTAACATGGGTAAGATCCTCGGGAAACGCGGCCATTGGTCGGAAGCGGAGGTCTATTTCAACCGCGCCCTAACCATTCAAGAGAAGTTGGCCCCGAACAGCTATAACTTCGCGGTCGGCCTGGGCCACCTGGGCCGGGCCGCCTGGAAGCGCGGTGACCCGGACCGCGCCCGAGGTTATTTCAACCGGGCCCTGGCCGTTTGGGAAGAGCTTGCGCCCCACGGTTTGGAAATGGCCGGGGTGCTCAATCAGCTCGGCCTGCTCGCCCGCGAACTCGGAGACTTACACGAGGCGGAAGCCCGGCTGGCGCGTGCCGTCGGCACCTTGGAAACACAGATCGGACGCCTGGGCGGATCGACCGAGGTGGTAGCCGGTTACCGCGCCCGCCACCAGAAGATCTATGATGACCGGATGCTCCTGCTTGCCGATTTGAGCCGGCCCTCCGAGGCGTTCTACACCCTGGAACGCTCGCGGGCCCGAACCTTCCTGGCCATGCTCGCGGAACGCGACATCGTGCCCGGTTCGCAAAATCGCGACTTGATCGAGGAACGGCAGCGCCTGGCCCGTCTCTACGAAATGACCCAGCAGCAACTGACCCGGGCTGCCGGACAGGCCGAGATGCAGGCAATGAGCGCCCGCCTGAGACAGGTACGCGCCCAATACGAGGAAGTGAGTACGCGCATTCGATCCTCCTCACCTCGCCTGGCTTCTTTGATCTACCCGGAACCCCTGAACGCGGAACGGGCAGCGGCGTTGCTCGAACCCGGTACGGTTTTGCTCTCCTACGCGGTGACGGCCGAGGAAACCGTCCTGTTCGTGATCAGGTCCGAACAGGAACCGCGCCTGTTTCGCATCCCAAAAGGAGAAGACTACTTTCGCGGCAAGGTAACCGACCTGCGCGGCCACTTCCACAAACAGCCGGGAGACGACGCGGTAGCCGCCGCGCTTTTGCAGAGAACCAGCCGTCGCCTGTTCGACGATTTGATCGAACCCGCCCGAGCCGAGATCGAAACGGCGGAGCGCCTGGTTATCGTGGCGGACGGTTCGCTTTGGACCCTGCCCTTCCACCTGCTGCGCGATCGGTCCGGCCGGTACCTGGTCCAGTGGAAACCGCTGAGCCATGTGGTTTCGGCCACGGTTTACGCGGAGTTGGGCAAAATGGAACGGCGCGGGCATTCACAGCTCGCCGCTTTCGGGAATCCGGTTTATCCCCGCTGCCGACCGGCATCCGGTCAGATTCGGCAGCCCGGTTCCGCTTTGCGCTCCGTGCTCCGGGTCAACAGCCTGACCGCTCTGCCGCACACGGAAAGGGAAATCAACGCCATTGCCGCCATTTATGGGAAAGACGCCCGGGTCTACCTGGGTGAGCGGGCCGACGAGGCCCGAGCCAAGTCGTTGGGTACGGAGCCCGACCTCATCCACTTCGCCTGTCATGCCTACCTCAACGAAAACTCGCCCCTGGATTCTGCCCTGGTTTTGTCCATTCCCGAGACGTTTTCGGAAAGCACGGAAAACGGCATTCTCCAAGCCTGGGAAATCCTGGAGGAAGTGCGCCTGAATGCCGACCTGGTGATCTTGTCCGCCTGCGGGAGCGGCCTGGGCAAAGAGCTTGGCGGCGAAGGGCTGATGGGCCTGAAGCGCGCCTTCCAATACGCGGGCGCCCGCTCCGTGTCGGCGTCTCTATGGACCGTCTCGGACGCGGCCACCGCGGAATTGATGACCCGCTTCTACACCAACCTGAAGGCCGGCGACGCCAAGGACGAAGCATTGCGAAAGGCCCAACTGTCCTTCATCGAGGAACCGGTGCTTCTCATCGACGAGCAAGGCGAGAACCGACGCGTCGATGTGTCCCACCCCTACTATTGGGCCGCCTTCCAATTAAACGGCCGCTGGGATTGAACGGCTTGTGGCGCTGAAGGTGCTGAACAAATTAGCCCGGGGCAACGCCCCGGGAAGAGGATATACCAAGATCGAGCCCTGAAAGGGCGTGACAAAAGACCGTACAACTAATTGATTACTAACGGTTTGTTGCGCCCCTTCAGGGCTATCGGCTTTTTTTTACGCCCAACCCGGGGCGTTGCCCCGGGCTAATTTGTTCAGCACCTTCGGCGCAGGGAGAAGACCTCATAAGTCATAGAGCGGCAAGTGCTCTTTTTCGAACCTCTTGCCAGGAATCTCCCGCTTGGGGCTCGTGGGCGTATCGCTTTTTAAGGGCATCCAGTTCATCTCGATGCCAATCGGGCATGGGGATCGATTCGTTATTCTGAGTGAGGTCATCCCAAATATCGAAGACAAGCTGAAGCTTTTCTGTCGGGGATAATTCCTTGATTTGAGCCATTACAGACATAACACACCTCACTTTTTATTGTGGTGGATTCAATACTCAAAATCAAGCTTGGGCCAAAACAAGGGTAAGAAACTATTCCCCGGCAACTCCTTGAGAGCCGAAGCGGGTCTCTCGATCACCTCCCGGCAGCAATCTGATTGGCCGGGTGATCCGGCAACACGCGTTTACTTCCCATGCAGGGCACCTCCTGTTCGGCGCCTCATCCTAGCATGAGCCGCGTTGCAAGGGGAATCGCGACGGCCGAGGCAGGGGGGATTTGAAGCGGACGCCGGCCGCCTCTCGTTGTCATATGTTGTCAAGCGGCTGAAAGATGCGTGCGCCCCCGGTTGTTTTAAGTTGTTACGATAAATGCTATATCGAAGAATCCTTTCTGATTCCTCGACCCGGAAAAGTCTGGAGCAAAGAATGAGGCCTGGTTCCTCGACCCGGAAAAGTCAGGGTCGAAGAATGTAAACTGGTTCTTCGCGCACTGAAAAGTGATGTGAAAGAAAAGAGTTGTGGTTCCTTGACCCGGACTTTTCGGGGAGCAAAGAATAAAAAATATTTCTTTGACCCTGAACTTTCGGTGCCCTAAGAAGGAGGACTGATTCTTTGCTCCCCGACTTTCAGTATCGAGGAATCAGGGAACATTCCTTGACACCAGGAAGCAAACATCAACGAATGAGACTTAGAAATGAGGTACTTCTTCAGCAGGTGCTGACTAAAAAGCTGTATTCAGTTGTCGAATTCGGAATTTGGGTTGTTACCGGCCAAGACCCGGAAAAACATCGCCGGTCTGCCTCCGAGGTACAACTAAATCACACGATCCCATGCTCCGCCGCTTTGCATTACTGCAATGCCCTTTCATACATCAGCGTATCCGGGTGTTTTTCTCCCAGGCTCTCGTGGGCGCGGTTCAGGATGTCCTCGAAACGGGCGCGGGCCTTTGCCTGGTCACCGGCCTGCTGCCATACCTCGGCCAGGGTCCATTCGGTGCGCAGGGTGCCGGGATTGTTATGGCCCAGGAGATTGCGGCGTCGGGCCAGGACATCTTCCAGGACCGTTTCGGCCTCCGCGGTTTGTTGCAGGCGCAGCAGGGTATCGCCCAGGTTGTGCCGGAGGCGCAAGACCAGCAGCGCCGAGGCGCCCTCGGGCCGCGCCGGATCGTCCAAGACCTCGCGCAGCAGGTCCAAGGCCCGTTGCGGTTGGTTGCGCACGTTCTGCACCACGGCCAGGTTGTTGCGGGTGAGCAGGGTATCGGGATGGAACCGGCCCAGCACGCGGTCCCGGTCCGCCAGCACGTCCGCGTAGATCCGGGCCGCCTCGTCCCACTCGCGTTGCTTTTCCGCCAGATAGCCCCGCAGGTGCCTGATGCGCAGGACCCGGGGTGTATCGGGTTTACCGGTACGTCGGGCCTCGGCCTCCTGTAGGGCCTGAAGTTCTCCGGCTTCGTCCAGGCGGCCGGATTCGATGAGCAGGCGGGTCAGGTTGTAACGCGCCGCGTGGACCCTTGCCGGTTCAGCCCCGGCGGCAGCCAGGCCGTCGGCCGCTTGACGCAGCAGCACCACGGCCTCGTCACGGCGGTTCAATTCGGCCAGCGCCAGCGCCAGCCCGCTCCCGGTAGTCAGCACCTGTTTCGAATCCGGCCCGTACAGCGCCTTATACGCCCGGTTGCAGAAACGGTAACCCGCCTCCGAATCCCTGTAATTGCCCAGCATATAGGACGTGTAGGACTTTTGTGTCAAAGCCTCCAGCGTTTCATCCGCCGTCTCCCCCAAAAGTCCGCAATACAACTGATGCGCCCTGGCAAACTGCCGGTCGGCTCGCCGCATGAGGCCCAATCCGCGCCAGGAGACCCCGAGCGCCATGCACACACCGGCTTCCAGTTCGGGCTGACCGGCATAGATCTGTTCGGCCCTTGCTTCCGCCCGCTCCAGGAGTTCAAAGCCGGTGACCAGGCGCCCGGCGCGGCCCGGGTCCACTTCCGAGAAGACACTCTGGTTGAAATCCTTCAACGCCCGCACCTGGTCTAGGGCCGCCAATGCCTCGGCCTCGGCCTTTTCGGTCCGGATCAGCGCCGCCGAAATCAAGGCGATGACCAGCAGCAGGAGGAGCAACACGGTCCCGGCGGCCGCAAGGGCGCGGCGGTGGTACCGGGCCAGTTTCCCGATTCGGTAGAAGCCGCCGGTGGGCGCGGCCTCCACGGGTCGTCCCGCCGACAGGTTGTCCAGGTCCCGCATCAGGGCGCGGCAGTCCTGGTAACGGTTCCGGGGCTCCGGCTCCAGCGCCTTGCTGATCACCCAGCCCACCTCGCCGGCCAGGCGCTCGCGCAATTCGGCGCGCGTCATCCCGCGAGAACGGGCCGCGTTTTCCGCCCCGCCGCCCAACGCGTCCAGGGCTTCCTGGGGCGGCAGCACGGGCCGGAAGACAGACCCGGACGAGCCGCTGCTGCCGGTCAGGGGTGCGGGTTCCGGCGGGCGGCCCGCGCACAGGTGATAGAGCAACGCGCCCACGCCGTAGACATCGGTGCGCACGTCCACCGCGCCCTGTTCCCCGGCCAGTTGCTCGGGCGCCATATAGCCGGGCGTGCCCAGCACCGCGCCGGTTTGGGTGCGGCCCGGGCTGTCGCGGAAACGGGCCACGCCGAAATCGATCAGCCGGGCCTGCGCGCCGGTTTCGCTTTCCGCCACCAGTACGTTGTTGGGGTTCACGTCCCGGTGAATAATGCCTTTGCCGTGGGCCTGAGCCAGGCCGTCGCAGATCTGACGGACCAGGATCAGCCGCTGCGCCAGGTTCTGTTGCCGGCGGTCGCACCAATCGGTAATCGTGCCGCCGGTAATGAAGGCCATGGTGTAGTAGGGCTGGCCTTCGGGCGTCACGCCGCAGTCGTAGACCCGGGCCACGTTGGGGTGATCGATCCGGGCCAGGGCCTCTTGTTCGTCGGTGAAGCGCTCGATGGAACGGGGCGTGCAGTTGCCCAGGGGCAGCACCTTCAGGGCCACCGCCGCATCCAGGGTCTTGTAACGGGCCTTGTAGACCACGCCCATGCCGCCGCGCCCTATTTTTTCCAGCCGCTCGTAGTTGTGGAAGTCGCCGGGCGGCGGTTCCTCCCGCTCGCCCCGCGTGACCTCCCGCGCCAGGCCCCGCACCGGGGCGAAGGGGTCCTCCTCCTGTTCCGACGCCCACCAGTTTTGCAGCTCGGTGTGAAGTTCGGGCCGGTCGGCCAGCCTGTCCTGAATCAGCGCGGCGCGGGCTTTTTCGTCCAGGGTGCGGCCTTCTTCGAAAACGGTGCGCAGCAGGCGCCATTCTTCCGGGCTCATACGCGGCCCTCGCGGTAACGGGTCTTGAGCCAACTCCGGCCGGACGCCATGTCGCGCTTGACGGTAGCGGACGCCACACCCAGCACCTCGGCGATCTCGGCGACGCTCATGCCCACGTAATAGTGCAGTTCCAAGGCCCGGGCGGCGCGTTGGTCCAGTTTGGCCAGGGCGTCGAGCGAGTGGACCAGGAACTCGATGCGTTCGTCGGCGGCGTCCTGCATGGGTTGGTCGGCGGGTCCCAGCGTAAGGACCGGTTCGCCGCCGCCGCGTTTTTGGGCCTTGCGGGCGCGGGCGTATTGGATGAGAAAATCCTTCATCACCTTGGACGAGAGCGCGAAGAAATGGGCGCGGCTCTCGAAATCGCGGTCCCGCTCGTTGACCAGCCTCAGGAAGGCTTCGTGCACCAGGTCGCCGGTGCGCAAGGTGTGGTTGCGGCGCTCCTTACGCATGAAGGCGGCGGCCAGGCGGTTGAGCTCGTCATAGACCACGGGGGTGAGGCGCGCGAGGGCGGCATCGTCCCCCTGCCGCCACTGTTGCAGCAGTTGGGTAATGGGCGCATCGATCTTGATTTGTGAGGGGTTCTGATCCATCAACGTCTCGAAGGCGAGGTTTGGCAATAACAGTAGCACAGATTCCTCCAAGCAAAGTGGATTTCCCCGGGCGCTTGCCGCACGCTCCGGCGCGGCCGGCGCCCGGGGAAGCCCGGCATTGCGGGGGTTACGATCCCTCACCGTCGTCGTCGCCGTCACCCGTGGGAGGCGCGCTGCCGCCGCCGCTGTCGCCGATGTTCTCGGAGCCGGGATCGGGCGTGTTGCCGGCCAGGAGGTGCGCGGCCCACAAGAGACCGGGTGTTTCCTCGCCGTTGCAGGCGATTTGGGCCAGAGCGGCCAGGGACAGTAGGGTCAAGGGGTTGCGCAGTCGGGCGGCAGCGGGTTTCAGCAAGTTTTTCATAACAGGTCTCCTTATCATATCTGGTTTGATTTCAGAAGGAAACCGAGCTCGGGATTCCGGATGAAGCGTTTGCTAACCGCTTCTACCCCATAGGTCTCTCCCGAGCGGAAAAAACGGCCGGAGCGGGTGATTTTTTTTATTTCGGGCGATTCTCCTGTTCCAGGATCCAGCGGTGAGCCCGCCCGATGGGTTTCAGTAAGTCCTGGTTTTGCTTCAATTTATAGGCTTCGCTCAACTCGTTATACGCTTCAAGGTAATAACCGGCGATCACCTCGGGCGCGGCGAAACTCTCCCGTTCCGATTTCTCGGCCAGGTCCAGGAAGAAGAGCCCCCGTTGCTTGAGCGCTTCATAGAGTTGATCATCTACTTGTTGCGCCCCTTCTACTTGGGTGCGCCTGCCGAAGTCGCCGCTCTTTTCACCAACCACCACGGCCTCGCGGACCGTAACGGGCAGCACCAGGAGCGCAACGGCCAATACAGCGGCCACGGCAAGGGCGGCCGCCGGGGCGGGCACGCGGAAGCGTAGCAACGCGGCCCACCGGGAGGGCGCTTCGTCCTCTTCATCGGGGAAGTGGACCTCCGGCACGTTTTCCCACAACTCGCGGCTGTAACGGCCGCTTTCGCGCAGGATGTCGTCGATATCCGGGTTGCCTTCCCGTTCTTGTAAAAACCTCAAGCCTTCCTCGTCCAGGTGGTCGGCCTGCTCCAGCCGAATCTCTTGCGGGCTTTGTACCTCCAACAGTTCGGCGATTTCTTCGCGATTCAATATGGTCATCATGCCTCTCCACCTTCTCTATCGTAAAACGCTTCGATCTTTTGTGCGGCTTTATTTTTGATTTTCCGGGCGTGGTTCGCGGTGATGTCCAAAGCCTCGCCGATGTCCGGGTATTGGAGTCCGTAACCATGTCGCAAGGACAAGACGCGTTTCTCCAGTTCGTTCAGGTCCGTTACCCGCCGGAAGAGTTGTTCCAGGGCAATGCGGGCGTCAGGATCGCGGGCGCCTGCTTGCAGTTGCTCGTAGCTTTCCACTGGTTCCAGGTGCTCCCGTTCCCGTATTCTTTTTTTGATGTAATCCACGATCTTGTTGCGCGTGATCCGGGCCAGGAATTTGCGTTTGTCCTTAATGGGGGGCGGCTTGGGCAGCCGTTTGCAAAAGGCCAGGCATATATCCTGGAGCAGATCGCGGGCATCGTCCTCCGGGGCCTCTTTCAAGATCATGGCCCAGACCATCCGTTTGTGTTTATCCCATTCATCGCGACACATGGTTCCCCCTCGCCACAACAGTATTCAAGGGGCATGGTGCAAGCCGAGCCCAAGCGGGATCATTTTTATTTACCCGGGCCTCTTGTAAAAAGGACAAGTCTCTTTATTGCAGGGGAAAAGAAAGAATAAGGAAGAGAGGGCACGGAGGTCACAGAGGGAGCTTGTTACGCCAAATCCCTCGCTCATAGAA
>JAAUYB010049568.1_pt1 | contig 72138 bp, 45 predicted proteins | sample 7278071 | NCBI WGS metagenome assembly JAAUYB01 (sample SAMN14350121, study PRJNA611818) | marine sediment metagenome | isolation source: surface marine sediment (1.8m) | place: French Polynesia: Moorea | collected 2018-08
CGGCGGGTTGACCGCCATGATGCTGGCCGCCGTCGATGAACGCATCACCACCACCACACCGCTGTCCGTACCCATGGTCGACAATCCCCGCGCCGTTTTCGGGCCCTGGCATTATGCACCGCGATTAGGCGGGCATCCGCTTTACATTCTGGCCGGCAAGCGCGACCCGGGCGCCCCGGAAGCCCGGACCAAATCTCTATACGCGCTGGTACCCGGCGGTGATAAAACCCTTCAGTTCTATGACTGTAGGCACCGGCTGCCGCCGGAATATGTGGAAGACCTCATCCAGTGGTACAAATACAAACTGCGCAAGACCGATACGCCCGGAGACGAGGTCCGCGGCGGCGGTTGATCAGTCTGCCGTTCGTACCGGCTCCCGGGTTTCAAACTCGCCGAGACTGGGCGGCTCGATAACGCCCGGTGTTTCGTCCTGGTAGACGCGGGTGTAGTGATGATACGCTCGCAATACCTTCTGGCAGTACATCTTGGTTTCGTTATAGGTAACGTCCCAGACGAATTCAAGGCTGTCGCCGCTGAAAGAACGCCAACGATCGACGGCGCCCTCACCCGCATTGTAAGCGGCGATGGTGTATAGAGGCGTACCGTCGTAGTTTGTCATCAGGTTATCCACGTACCGAGCGCCCAGCGTGATCGCCGTTTTGGGGTCGTAGAGCATCGGCAGGCTGAATCTTTCGATATCGTCGATCTCCCCAGCAATACGGTGGGCCGTGGAGGGAATGAACTGCATCAGGCCGCGAGCGCCGGCCCACGACTTGGCGTTGACGTCAAAGCGGCTCTCCTCGCGGATAATGGCCAGTAGCAGGTAGGGATCGACGCCGAAGGTTTCCGACTTCTCGGCCACGATTTGATCGAAACCCTTGGGGAAGTTCAATTCCTGGATCGGTTCGGGCATCAACTCATAGGGAACCCAGCGCGGATAGCTGCTGAGCAGGATCTCCGCATGCCGCAAGGAATCGTGCAGGTTGTGATCGATTTGGTGCCAGCGAGCCTTCAGGTAGTGGTATTCGGCCGTCGAGCGCTTCTTTTTGGTCAAGCTTCGTGCGGCCAGATCATAGCGGCCGACGGCGGCCAGGCGGGTGGCCCGATCGTTTTTTAACGGCCGACCTTCCAGGAAATCGGTATCCAGGGGGATATGGTCGCGCAGAGCCTCCGCCACGCGGGTGCGCTCCGTATCGTCAGGAGCCAGGAAATAGAGCCGCCGCAAGGATTTCAAGCCGGCAGAGGCCAGACGGGCCGGGCCGGCCGGGTAGGACGAGGCCCACAAACCGCTTTCGGCGCCGTATTCGCGCACCAACTCGCGGGCAACCAGGCCGAAGTAATGATTGGGATCTCGCTCCAGAACATCCAGCCAACTCCGCACCGCGCCCTGCTTATCGCCCAGTTCCCATTGGATGACCCCGGACCAGACCCGAGATTCCTGGCGTTCGTACCGGCCCAGCCGCGTTCCGGTGTAGCGTTCCATATGATAGCGGGCATCTTGATGGCGACCTTCCTGGAGAGCCCAGATCATGCCGTTGCGGTGGTAGTAGCGCTTCAGCCAACGGGGCGTGTCCTTACGCTCGATCGAACCTTCCAGGGTATCGAAATCCGCGTGATCGCCGGCGCGACGCAAAGCCAGGATGAGCAGGCGCATGCTTTCACGACGCCACTTGGGGCTTTTGCCGACCCGTTGGTAATGACGAACGTAATCGATGGTCTCCTCATCCAAGCCGTTGAGGAACAAGGTCCGCGCCATTTGGAAAGCGGCCTGACCGGCATAGACGCCCTGCTCCAACTCGGGCATCTTCTCACGCAGGTGGGCCAGCATGGCGTCGGGCTTCTCGCGTTTACCGTGGGTCAAAGCCAGGTAGTAACGCGCTTTATCCGCAACCTTGCCGTTTTTCAATGTTTCGGCGACTCTCTTGAAATAGTGGTCGGAGCGATCGAAGTCACGATTGCGATAGCAGACCATGGCGAACCGGTTCCAGGTAGACACCCGGTTCAGGTAGGATTCCTTTTCAAACGATTGTTGAAGGTGCATGGCGCCCAGCGCGGCGTCGCTCGCGGGTCGCTTGGACTGAACCCGCTCGGCCAGGGCTCGTGCGCGACTGAACTGACCGGTTCGGTAATACAGGGCGATCAGTTGTTCGTAAGCTGTCATGGTCAGATGTGCCGGCGCGCCGCGTCGGGTGAGTTTTCGCAGGGCGCCGACAGCTTCGTCGGTCATCTCTGAGGCCAGATAACTCTCCGCCAGCAGAGCCTGGCGTAAGAAATGCCGTCGGCCCTGCCAACCGCTTTTACGGCTGAAGAGCAGGGCCCGTGCTTCCCGGTGTCGGTTCATGCGAATCAGGCTTTCGGCAGACTCCAAAAGGGTCCAGGGTTCCTTGCTTCCGCTTGCGGTGTTTTGGCGCCAGTTGGTTTCCCAGTTGCCCGATTGACGTGCGACCCAGGCGGCGGTAAGAGGAAAGCCTTCCCGTTGAAAGCGGTCCGCGTCGAGACGTTGGAGATGAGCCAGAGCGATACGCGTCTCATAGAGGCGGTGGTCTTGAACGCCGCGATTGACTTCTTGCACATGGTATTGCCAGACCGGATCGACTCCGGGAGGTTTTTCCGAAGACAACAATACTAGTACGAAGAAAAAGTTCACCGCGGGCTCCTGTCGAGAAAAACTTGAACACTGCCTATCAAACAATACGTATCGGACGTTTCATCAGATGCCGAAAGTTGTAAAAGAATAACATGCCGTGAGCCCGCACGCACGCGGTTTTCGGTGAGATGTGCCGGCTTACGAAATTCAGCGCGGTTCTTGTTTCTGCAGGATCAAGGTGCAGGCTGCTCGGGTGTCAGGAGATGCGGCTACCGCGGTAAATCCCGGCCCGTCAACGGCGAGACGGCCCCACAGTGCCTCCGGGGGTCCCTCGCCGGTCACGACGGCCGGCGCACCGGAGCGGCAGATACGTTGGAGGAGGTCCATGGGGGCGTGCTCGTCAGCTTCGGCATAGGCAATGCTGCAATCGGGGATCGAGGCCGGTTCTACGGGAGACCAGGGACCGTCGGGCCGTGAGATGAAAACGCGCCCGTTCAACAGGCGGGCGCGTTTCATGGAAGTGGCCAGCGCGGAAAAGGCCGCGGCTTCGTCCCGAACAGCGAAACTTCGGTTGGGATACCAGGCGACGGGTTTTTCCGGCTTGGGCAGGCGCCCGGCATATTTACGGTCGAACCGTGAGCGATATTTCCGCCAGGCTTTGTCATAGCTGCCGCCCGAGTAATGGATCAAGCGAAGTCGGAGATCCACGGCCGCACGGAAGCCGGCCAGGTGAGCCGCGTAGCAGAAATCCAGGTCGTAGAGATGGAAACCGTCAAAATGTTTGGTATCGAACTCCACGGCTTCAAAAACCCTACGTCTGCACGCGATGAAGACGCCGTCCAAGGCCTGAATGTTCGATGTGATCACATCATCGCGGCCACAGCCGTAAAGGTAGTGGGTGAAGCAGCGCGAGCCCGGTTCGGCGGTGATAATGCTGCCGTGCAGGTAGGGAAATCCGGCGGCGACCCAATTTCCGGTTACCAGTTTGGAGGCGCCCGCAACGCCCACCAGGTCATAATCGGTCAGATCTTCGAGTAGGTATTGCGGTGTACGCTCGTCGAGGATCTCGATATCGTCGTGGCAAAAAACCAGGAGGTCGGATTCGGCTGAAGCCAGCCCGCGTGTCCAACCCTCGGTGAGCGAGCGGGCGTCATCTATTTTGACGAGTTGGGTTTGAGCTCCGAAGACGGCGCGGATATTGTCGGCAAAATGCGCATATTTTTTTGCATCGATACTGCACGTGATGACGGAGAAGACCGGTTCGCTCACAGGGACGGTTCCGCAACGCGGCCTTGCAAGGCCAGCCGGACCAAAGCCCGCTCGAACTGGAGCGCGGCCGACCGATCTTCGAGCAATTGGTGTTGCGCGGCCAGGATACGTTCGCTGATGTCCCGTCGCAGACTCGCTTTTTCGGCAATTTCCACGGCCAGGTTCACAAAGTGTTCCGGGTCCTTCGCGATGCAGTCATCGATGCCCATCTGTCGATAGTAGCCAAGGGTAAAACGGCTGCGAATGAAGGTTCCGGGCAGTGTGACGATGGGGGCGCCCATGGAAAGGGCCTCATAGCTGGTGGCGCCGCCGGAGAAATGATGCGGGTCCAGAATCACATCGGCCTGTTTGAGCAAGGCGAGATAGTCCGGGTAAGACAGGCGCGGTAAAAAGATGACATTGGCGGCATTGTCAGGCAGGTTGCGTTCAAGCCGTTCCCGAAGGTGCCCGGTCCACGCGGGTTGGCTACCCTCCACAAGAACGATTTGGCCTTCCATATCGACGCGACACAAATCGGCCAGGGTCTCGTCGAAATCGGGATGAAGCTTGAAGGGGTTCTGGGGGCAGAAGTAAAAAGCTCGATCGGGGTCGATGCCCAGGTCGGCGGGTTTTAGCGCGGAGGCTTCGCCCGGATGACGAAAGCAAGCGGGGATGCGGTCCAGAACCACCAATTGTTCGCTGTAGTTTTGAGGATTGCCCTTGCCCTCCCAAGGTTTGCAGGTCAGGTAATAATCCACATTGGGCAGACCGGTGGATTCGCTGGTTCCCCAGGAAGTACACTGAACCGCGGCCGCGCGACAAAAGGGGAGAAAATAGTTGACGGCGTCGGTGCCTATTTCCCAATAGTAAACGAGGTCGAAATGTTGCTTCCGAAGAGCGTTCAGTGCGCCGGCAAAGTCTGAAGGCAGCGGCAGCCATTCCATGTGTTCGAACGGCAACGCCTCTTGCAGGCGTTTCAGGCCGGCTCTGGAGCAGGCAATGGTCAGCCGAGCGCCGGTATCGCCCCAGTGTTCGATAATTCCGGCGGTGCAATTGATAAAGATACCCTCGTGGCCGAATGTCACCAGGAAGGCTATGCGCACGTCTCCCTCACGACTGGGCGAATGGTAGGCGGGGCCGGAATAAGTGAACAATCTAGAATAACGACGGCGCATCTCCAAATTGGGCCGGCCCTGATAGACCAGGCGGTAGGGAATCTGGGCGTTGCTTCCGGTTATCTGGTCCATGTGATCGGTCAGGTCGATTCGCTGCAGGGAGGAGAGCCGGCGGCCGAAGCGGCGTCGCCAGAACTCGAGGGCGCTGTTGCTGCTCGGGATCACGGGGCAGGCGTTGATTCGGCGGAGTTGCCACAACGGCTTGCCGGGAGCCAGCCGGCCGGCCCGTTCGTAATGACGGCGTGCTTCCGCGTCATCACCGATCATCTGGTAGACCTGACCGAGGTTATTCCAGGCTTCCGCCAGTTCGGGGGCACAGGCGGTCGCCTGTTTGAGATATTTAAGCGCCTCGTCGGCAAGTCCCTGGTGGAGGAACAGGGAGCCCAGGTTATTGAGTGCGGCAGAATGGCGTGGCTTCTCCCGAACGGCCCGGCGGTAACAGACCTCGGCTTCCGTCAGGTTTCCCTCGGTTTTTTCCAGATTGCCAAGGTTGTTCCAGGCATCGGCGTAGCTGCTGTCCAGTCTACAGGCTTCAAGGAAAGCCTTGCGGGCCGGGCCGTAATTGCGAAGGTGAAACTGAACCGTTCCCAACTGGGTATGGGCCGGCGCATAGGACGGGTCCGCCGAGAGGGCCCGCCGGCAATTGTCAAGCGCCTCCGACCAGGCGTTCCGAGAACTGAGCGCCTTGGCCAGGTTGGTGAGGAAGCGCGGATTGTCGGGCTTCATGGCGACGGCACGGCGAAATGCCTTCTCAGCGTCAATGGTTTGCCCGCCCAGGTGCAATGCGGCGCCCAGAAGGTTGTAGGCATCGGCATGATCGCCGTATTTATCGATATGGGCGGAAAAGTGGTTCACGGCATCTTCGGGACGCCCCTCGCCGAGGGCCTGAACGCCTTGAGCCAACCAATCAGTGCCTGGAGTTCCCGATACCATAGAAATACGTCCTTGCAAGCCTTTATAAGGCATCCATTACTTTAATAGATAAAAAGGGGCTACGTCCACCACCGAGTACAATCCGGCCGGCGGAAAACCAGCCGTCGCCCCGGCCGCCTATCAAAATTCTCTCGCGAAGTACCCGGTGTCCGGGCCGCCCCTCAAAAACCGAAGGGTAATTTGCCGTCGCTCCGGCCGCCTATCGAAATTCTCTAGCGAAGTACCCGGTGTCCGGGTCGCCCCTCAAAAACCGACGGGTAATTTGCTGTCGCCCCGGGCGCCTATCGAAATTCTCTAGCGAAATACCCGGTGTCCGGGCCGCCCCTCAAAAACCGACGGATAATTTGCTGTCGCCCCGGCCGCCTATCGAAATTCTCTAGCGAAGTACCCGGTGCCCGGGCCGCCCCTCAAAAACCGGCGAAATACAGGCCGTCGCCCCGGGCGCCTATCGAAATTCTCTCGCGAAGTACCCGGTGCCCGGGCCGCTCCTCAAAAACCGGCGAAATACAAGCCGTCGCCCCGGGCGCCTATCAAAATTCTTTCCGGCCGAAACTGAGTACCGGCGGAGTCCTCCGGAGAAAGCGGTGCGAATTCCCCAACCTTTTTTGATGTGATAACCTGCTGATTTTCAAGTTGTTTACATTTTTTTAATTTTTTTTCTATTGTTACGGGGGGTGGGGGACGTTAAGTGAGGGTAAGCAAATAGGATTTGCTTTGGGCTACTAGGGAAAGTAGCCGACAGACATCATGGAGGATACTAAGATGGCTTCTATTCTTAACAATATCGGTTCGCTTCAAGCAACCCGGAACCTGGCTAACTCGCAAGCCGGTTTGAACAAAACGATCAACCGTTTGTCCACAGGCCTGCGAATCAACCGAGCGCAAGACGACGCTGCCGGCTTGCAGATTTCGAACAACTTGCGTGCGGACGTAAAAATTCTCAACCAGGCGCGCCGGAACGCCAACGACGGTTTGGGCCGTCTGGCTGTTCAGGATCTCGTTTCGGAAGAGGCAACCAACCTGCTGACTCGTGCGGCGGAACTGGCCGAACAGGCCGCTTCCGGTACCACCACGAGTGCGGGTCGTACCGCGTTGAACGCTGAGTACACCGAAATCAAAGAAGCACTGAACGCTCTCGACTCGGACGCCAAGTTCGACGGCCAGAACCTGTTCGGTTCTGCATTCGACATTCGTGTGGGTGAAAACACCTCCGAATCTATTTCGGTCGGCTCCATCGACATCGACGCCGGTTCGCTGAACGTGACGGGTAACCTGAACACTTCGGGATCTGCCGGTGAAGCTTTGACGTCGATCACGGCTGCAATCCAAACGGTTTCGGCCGCTCGCGGTACCATCGGTGCAAAATCGCAACGTCTGCAAACCATCGTCAACAGCTTGGGCATCCAGTCCGAGAACTTGACGGCTGCCGAAAGTCAGATCCGTGACGCTGACGTCGCATCCGAGGTTGTTAACCTGACCAAATTCCAGATCCTGAGCCAGTCCGGTGTTTCTGCCCTTGCTCAGGCGAACCAGTCTGCTCAGTCCGTCCTATCCCTACTGGGGTAAGGGCTCTACCCTGATTAGGAGGTAATGACAGTGTTAGCCGAAGGGGCACTTTCGATCGGTCGCACCAGCGTGGACCAGTTCAGTGTGTCCAAGCAGGCGACGTCATTACCTTCCTCCTCTAACGTTTCTACGCCTGAGTCGGCAAAAGCTGAAAATCCGGAGGCGGAAGGGACGGCGATCGCGCTTAGACAGACTGAGGAAGAAGTGACCGTTGCGGTCTCCGGTCTGCAAAATGAGAACGCCGAGACCGCGACATCCGTCACGAACGTCACAGAAACCGAAAACGAGGAAGCCCGGGAAGCCGAACAGGACGCGGAACCCGGGCGCCTGTCCACAGATTTAGAATCAACCATCGAGGCAACACGAGAGCAGGAAAAGGAACGGCTGTCCCGCGTCACCGAGGAAATCAACCAAAAACTGAACTCCAATTTGAAGTTGCGTTTCACTCGGGATGAGGAAACCGGCACCAATCTTTTCCAGTTGATCGAGCAGGAAACCGGCGAAGTCATCCGCCAGGTTCCTTCAGAGGAAGTTCTGGAGTTCATGCGGAAGTTCCAAGATCTGCCCGGCATACTTTTCAGCGAACAAGCTTGAAGCCCCGGACGCTACGTGTTGTAATGAAGTAACGTCACGAGCCGCCTTGTGCGGCAATCGAGGGTCATTATGGCCGGTGTAAATTTCAGCGGCATCGCCTCGGGTCTGGATACCAGTCTGTTGATCGAGTCCCTGCTGGTCAATCAGCAGCGACGCGTTACCAACATCAACAACCAGATCAGCGAGAACGAATCCCGTAAACGCGCTTTCAACAGCATCAAGAGTGCCATTTCCGATTTCGAGAGTTCCATTGACAGCCTCGGCTCGGATATTTTCGGCAATCGCGCGGTCACATCCGCCGACACCGGCATTGTTGAGGCCACCGCCGATGAGACCTCATCCCTGGGCGAACACGAAATAAAAGTCAACAACCTGGCGCAACGTAGCGTGGTGACCGTGGGCCTGGCCCAGTCTTCCGCCACGGCGACCATCGGCGCCGGCACCTTGGACCTCAATTTCCAGAATGCGGATGCAATCTCGGTAACCCTAACCGATGCGAATTCCACGTTGACAGACCTTCGGGACGCGATCAACGACCAGAACGGCGAAACCGTTCAGGCCAGCATTGTCGAAGTGAGTTCCGGGTCTTTTCAGTTGGTGCTTTCCGCAAAGGATTCCGGCGCCGATCTCAACATTCAGGACGAGACGGACGGCGCTTCGTCCTCGTCCTTGAGCAGTTTCGACACCACCTTCCGCGACGTTACCGCAACCAACAGCGGCGGTATTACACGGACGCAAGACGGCGAGAACGCCGAGATCGTTCTGGACGGCATCACCATCAGCCGGTCAAGTAATGAAATCGACGATGTTCTGACCGGCGTAACCCTGAACCTGAAAGGCGAAACCCAAGCCGGTGAAGGCGCTACCCAGCTAAAAGTAGATTCCAACTTCGAGGAAGCGGTCAAGGGCCTCGAAGAATTTGCCAATAAGTACAACGACCTGTTGGCGGAAATCGGTCGTGTCACCAATTCCGAGACCGGGGTGCTGAAGAGCGACCAGGATTTCATCGGCCTCCGCAACCGCCTGCAATCGCAAATTACGCGTTTCGTGACTAACAGTGATAAGTTGAACATCCGCGATGACGGTGAGGCGGGCTTTACATCGCTGGCCCAGATCGGCTTCGAGACCGATCGCAAGACCGGCTCGTTGACCCTGGACACCAAGGAACTCAAAGAGGCGCTCGAGGACAATTTCGCCGAGGTGCAGACCCTGTTCCTGGGCGGCCTTGCCCAAGACAACAATAACGTCAACGTCACCAATGGTCTTAGCTTCGGCTTCTCGGATACGGTTTCCCTGGACCTGGATAATGACGAGGCGACCATTGACGGCACTACCTACAGCCTTAACCGGGACAACGGCGTGCTGACCTTCCAAGACGGGTCCGGATTCGAGGGCCTGGTCTTTGAAGACAACGGCGCAACAGGCATCGTAACGCTTGATTTTGCCTCGGGTATCGGCGGCCTGTTGAAGAACGAGACGGAGCGCTTCACCGAATTCTCCGGCATCATCAACGACCGGACCGAAAGTATCGACGATCGCAACCGCGATCTGGAACGCAACCTGGACACCGCCAACCTGCGCCTGGAAAACGAGCGCACCCGCCTGACGGCTATTTTTGCCAAGGCAGAGCAATCCATCAGCAGTTTGCAGGGTCTTTCCGCGAGCCTGGGCGCCCAGTCCGTCGGCGGTTTCAACGTCGGTTGATCCGCTGTATTCGAATAAAAACGAGAAGGACCGCCGAGGCGGTCCTTTTTTGTATCAATCCCTCTATAGGATTGCGTCACTACCTGTTGTATACTCTAGCGGGCAGGAATCGATTTAACCCCGATCAAGTGCAATTTTGCGCGGGCTTCGGCCTAAAGGGTTGATTTTGGCGACTTCCTTCCGATAAGAGATTTGGGATCACTATTTTGGTATGAATGGGTAACTCAGGCACGGTGTATATACATCAGGGATTAAATCAGCTTTTTGCCGCCGGCCGTTCACTGATTCTCGTACAAACTTTCGAAGAAGATCGTTTACAGAATTTGTTGGAAGGGTTGGCTAAGCACTACGGCAAGGAACTATGGGTCTGGTCCGTCAACCTCGGCATCCAGAGGGGTGCGGAAACGATCGATCAAACCCGTCATCCCGAGGATGCGCTGGCCTGGCTCTCCAATCGCGAGGAACGTCCCGTAATCTGGTTGAAAGACATGACCCGCCACGACCGCCCCGAGGTCATCCGCGGACTGCGCGATCTCTATTACCGTTGGCGCGACGGCGGTTTTGCCGTTATCAGCGCCACCTCCCGACTGATCCCCCCCGACCTGGAACGCGAAATGGCATGGTACCAGTTGGACATGCCGGCCCAGGTGGAACTGGTGGCGGCTGTCAAGCAATGGTCGGAGGAATTGGGGCTGTCTATTGCCCTTTCAGACCAGGTGATCAGCGCCACGCTCAAGGGCCTGACCCTTGCGGAGGCCCGCCATGCGCTGGTGCGCCTCAAAAACGACCCGCCGCCCGAAGACCGGGTGCTGGCCGTTCTTCAAGAGGAAAAACGACGGCTGGTCTCCAAAATAGGCACCCTCGAATACATACCCCGCGTCCCCAAGCTCAACGAATTGGGGGGGCTTTCCAACTTGAAGGAATGGTTGGCGCAACGTCGCGACTTGATTGTTTCCACCGATGACAAAGACCGCGAAATCGTACCCAAGGGCATCCTCCTGATGGGCGTTTCCGGTTGTGGAAAATCGCTTTGTATCAAAGCGATTTCTTCGGCATGGCAATTACCGCTGTACCGCATTGAAATGACCCGGGTTTTTTCCGGCGCCTTCGGGAGCCCGGAACTGGCCTTTGCCAATGCGTGCCGACTCATGGAGGAACTGGCGCCGGCCGTCCTCTGGATCGACGAAATCGAGATGGGACTCTCCGCGGAAGGATCGTCCGCGGCAGACACCGTCCTATCGCGAATATTTGCCTTCTTCTTGACCTGGATGCAGGAAAAACCCCCGGGTTTGTTTGTTGCCGCCACGGCGAATCGCATCGACCTGCTTCCAGCCGAAATGATTCGGAAAGGCCGCTTCGACCAGGTATTTTTTGTGGATCTACCCACCCAATCCGAACGTGAGCAGATCTTCGAAATCCACCTGAAAAGACGCGGCTATGAGCCTGCCGCTTTCACCCCGGAGGTTTTTGCTGATGCAACCCAGGGCTGGAACGGCGCCGAGATTGAACAATGTGTGATCGCCGCCGTCACCAACGCGAGAATGGAGCAGCGCGATCTACAACTGAAGGACCTGTACGCCACGCGTAAACAAATCGTGCCCATTTCCCAGACCATGGAAGAACAGGTTCGGCATATCCGAAACTGGGCGTATGAGCGTGCGGTCCGTGCCTCCGCCGAAGAGTAAGGCGGTTTCTAAAAAAGAGCACAAAGGATTATCATGAACACCTATCGAAAAAAGAATTACAGGGGCAAACGCGGATACAGCGGGCGCCCCCATCGGCGTACGGCTGACAGCTATCACCAACCGTTGCCTCCCGACCAGAATCGCATTCCCTACTCCCGTCACACCTTGACCAAACCGGATGTGGAAGCGGTGGTGGATGCACTGTTGTCAGGCACGTTGACACAAGGCCGCGAACTGGAGCGATTCGAGAGTTTGCTGGCCAAGCTCACCCACAGCGATTATGCCGTGGCCTTCAGCTCCGGAACCTCCGCCATTCACGCGGCTCTTGCTTGTCTCAAGCTGGAGCCCGAGGATGAGGTCATTACCTCTACCCTTACTTTTTGCAGCGTGGCCAATATGGTTCGTCTGGTCGGCGCCCGCGTAGTGTTGGCCGATTGCGACCCCAACACGCTTACCCTGAGCGTGGAATCGGCCAAATCCAAGATCACGGAACACACCAAGGTCATCTTCACCAATAACTTCGCGGGTCACCCCTCCGACCTGGTCGCCTTGCGCGAACTTTGCGACGAGCACAACCTGCTTTTGTTGGAGGACGCCAGCCACGGCCTGGGCGGCAAGTATCGCGGACACTACGTCGGTAACCAGGCCGACCTGACCTGCTTCTCCTTTCATCCCTCCAAGGCCATCACCACCTGCGAGGGCGGTGCGGTAACTACCAACAACCGGGTCATTTCCGATCGCCTGCGTTTGTTTCGGCACCACGGTATCCAAAAAGATCCCCGCTACTTCCAAAACCAGGACAACCTTCCCGATTTTTATCAGGAACTGCAATTCCAAGGTATGAACTATCGCCTGAGTGAAATTCACGCGGCCTTGGGACGCAGCCAGTTGACCAGGCTGGATCGACATATCGAGCGGCGTCGCTCCATTGCCCAGGTCTACTACCAAAAGCTGGGCTCCGTCGAGACACTGATTCTGCCCTATGTTGCCGATTGGGCCGACAGCGCCTTCCACATTTATCCCATTCAATTCACCGGGGTCCTTGCCGATAAACGCGACGAAATCTTCAAAGAGCTGAAAGCCGCGGGTATCGACGTCCAGGTTCATTACATCCCGTTACACCGTATGCCGCTGTATGCCGGTGAATACGGCACTCCTGCCGATTTCCCCAACGCGGAAACATACTTCGGCCGCTGCTTGACCCTGCCTTTGTTCCCGGACCTTTCCTATAAGGAATTGGAACGTATCACTGAACTTGTCATGAAAGCCATCTCCAAATACCTCCCTGACTCCGACGAAACTGAGACCGAGGAAATCGAAACCGATACCGATGAAGATTTCAGCACCGAGTCCGAAATGGTCGATGATTACTCGGACGAACAGGGCGAAGAAAGCGGTGAGGAAGACGGCGACGACCTGGTTTCCGATGAGGACGACGATGAAGACGAGGTAGACTCGAGAGACCTGGAAAACGAGGAACGAGGAGAGTCCGAAGAGGAAACCGGCGAGCCCGAAGCGGAGTCCGACACGTTCCCCGAACCTCCTACCGACACTGCCAATCCTGCAGTCATGCCCGACCTGGACGATAATATTCAACCGGCTGCCAAACCCAAGCGTTTGGGCGGACGATTGCGTAAGGTTCCCAAAACTGCTTCCGTTGAAGCCGAAGACGCAAAAGCGGAAGAGGCCCCCGAAAAACCGAAAGCAACCCGCACGCGCCGAACTCGCAAGACCACACGGAAGACCGCGGAGGAAAGCGCTGAAACCGGCAACCCGGAAGATAAGACGGAACAGGACGGCGAAACCAAACCCAAGGTCCGCCGTACTCGGAAAACATCAACCCGGACGACGAGAGCTAAAGACAAAGACGGCGATGCGGAGGCCAAACCGACCCGCCGTAGAACCCGGAAGACCAAGACGGAGTCGGCGGAAAGCGAAAAGGCCGCATCCGCTGAAAACGAGGCCCCGCGGTCCGCGGACCCTTCCGACAAAGATGATTGATCTCGCCCGGGGATCCTCGCAAGGATTCCCATTTGCTTTCTTTCCGCTCTGCGAATAAACTCTTGGACATAGTAAAACGTATTTACCAAGGTGTTTTGGATAAGCGTCGAGTGATTCTGTTGCTGATTGGAGGAATTGATGATTAGAAGAATGTGTCTCGTGTGGACACTCATCCTCATTCCAGCTGTCGCGCTCTGCCAGGAAGAACGCGCACTGAGCTTGGAAGAGGCCATAAAAATTGCGATTGAGAGAAATCTCGATATCCAATTACAGCGAATCACGGTCAACAACCAGGCACTGAACATTGACAACGCCCTGGTCGCATACGAACCCGTGGTCCAGGTGACAACGGGCGCCAACAACTCAACAAGCGAGCCCGCAACCACCACCCAGGGTGCGGCCGGCAGTACAATTACCACCAACACTAACCAGCTGAGCGCCAACCTCAACAAAAGCGAATGGTTCGGCTTTAACTGGGGTTTATCGTTTGCCAACAACAGCCGTGAAGACGATGCCGATGACTCTTTCGGCAAAAGCTTCGGCGGCAGCCTTACCTTTAGTTTCAGTCAGCAGTTGCTTAAGGGCTTCTCACTCGAACGCGACGTTATGAGAAACAGCGAGTACGTTGCCGAAAGTAATCTGGCTATTGCCAAACACGATCTGGAAATCAGAATCAACTCGGTGCTTCAGCAGGTAGAAGAGGCCTATTGGGATCTGGTTTCGGCCATAGATCAGTTGAAGGTGGACCAGGAAAGCCTTGACCTGGCCAAACAGCTTTATGACCAGAACAAAATCAAAATCGACGTGGGCACCCTTGCTCCTATCGAGCTGGTAAACGCGGAAGCTCAAATCGCCGATCGCGAACTGGCGATCATTCGCAGCCGTCAAAGCGTCCGATCAGCCGAGGATCGCCTCAAAAGCGTTTTGAACCTGCCCTTCAAAGAATGGAGCAAGACCATTACCCCCACGGATGATTTGAGCATTGGAGACGTTAAAACCAACTTTGAAATGGATTTCCAAATCGCTCTCAAGAACCGACCGGAAGTCAAAAAGGACATGGAATCGTTGCGCCAGGCTAATTTGGACCTGAAAGTTCAGAAGAATAACCTGCTGCCCGAACTCTCCCTGAGCGGTAGCTACACTCTGGCGGGTTCCGCGTTACCTCAAAACGGCCTCATCATTATAGACCCGGATGATGATCCCGTTCCAGTAAGAGTCGATCCCTCGAACAACGAGGTTTGGGACAAAATCCTGAAGGCGGCCTTTCCGCAGTGGGGCGTTCAACTCAGCACCACCTGGCGACCCTTCAACAAGCAAGGTCGAGTGAACCGGGCAAGATCCCAAGTTTCCTTGCGCCAAACCGAAATCAGCGCGGAACAAAACCGTATCCTAATCATGCAGGACGTGCGCAACGCCATCCGGGATCTGGAAGCCAATGCCCTTTCGATCAAAGCTGCTGAGAATTCCGTACGTTTCCAGCGGGAGAACCTGCGCGCCGAAGAGCAGAAGTTCCAAAACGGTCTCTCGACCAACTACGAAGTTTCGCAGGCCCAGAGGAACCTTTCCGACGCGGAAACCAGCTTGATCTCATCCAAGGTTGCTTTCCGGAAATCGGTGATCACTTACTATATCGCACTCGGTGTTTTGTCTAAAGAACGCAGTATCACCATCAAGTAACCGTGTTCGTCCGCTCCAAAAATCAAAAAGGCGTCGGGTCTTCCCGATGCCTTTTGTTTTTGTTAGGATGCATTTAGACCATGATGAGGAGCAACCGAACGTGGCAGAGTCGCTTGGAATCGTCGTTGTAGGAGCCGGCGTCATCGGCGCCGCGGTGGCTTGGAGCCTCCGTACGGTCGATCTGCCCGTTTATGTGCTGGAAGCGGAAGCGCAACCGGGTACCGGCATCAGCAGCCGTAATTCCGGGGTGATTCACGCCGGTATCTACTATCCCGAGAGCAGCCTGAAGGAACGATTGTGCCGAGAGGGCGCCGCCATGCTCTATGATTTCGCCCACAAAAACGGTGTGCCCTTCCTCAAAACAGGCAAATACATCGTAGCCAACTCCGACGAGGAATGCGATCACCTGAACTGGCTGACCGAAAAGAACAAAGGCCGGGTCCCGCTTCATTGGGTGGACGAAATCCCCGCGGGTATCGAAGCTCGCAGGGCCGTGTTTTCTCCGCAAACGGGAATCGTGGATATCCACCCCTTGATCGAGACTCTGCTGAACCAATCCGGGGCCGATGTCCTGTACCAACAAAAGGTCACGTACATGGAGACAGGACAGAAAGACGCTCGGCTGGAAGTCGCGGGTGAGACCGTCGATGCGGAATGGGTGATCAATTGTGCCGGTTTGAACGCGACCGATTTCCACGGGAAGGAACGGCACTACCTGGCGCGAGGCGCCTACTTCCGTCTGAAATGTCCACAAGGGCTTGAATTGCCGCATCTGGTCTACCCGGCCGTGCCCAAGCACAGTCCCGCGCTCGGTATTCACCTGACACGTAATATGGCAGGGGAGGCCTACCTCGGACCGGACCTGGAATGGATCGATGAACTCAGTTACGCGGTCGACGAAAAACGCGCTTCCGAATTCTTCAATGCAGCGCGGCGCTACCTGCCCTGGTTGAAGGAAGAACACCTGAGCCCCGGTTACGCCGGTGTTCGTCCCAAGCTGTCACCCACCCATTGGTCGGACTTCCTGATTGAGCGAACCGGCCGGCTGATTCATTGCCTGGGCATCGAATCGCCGGGCCTTACGGCGGCACTCGCCATAGGAAAAATGGTCGCCGATCTGGTTATCGACGGGTCCGATCATGGAATAACCCTTGCATAATTAACCTGAACCCTTATTCTAGGGTCATAACCTGCCTGAAAAGGTCACCAGACTGAGGCATGCCCATGGAACCCGGCGATTTTGTCAATCTTTACGTCATCGATCCGATAGAGAAGATATGGGGTCGATTGGTCCGCATTTCCGATGCGGGCATCGTGGTCCGCGGCTTCGATGTCAAACTGATCGAATCCTATCGCTACCAGTTCCAAAAAGAGGAGCCCGAGGTTTACCCGCAAACTACTTTCTGGCCCATGCGCCGGGTCCAAAAACTGGACTTGGACGAAGCCATGGGTGACATTCCATCCGTGATCGAATCTCTAAAACGTACAACCGGTCTGAGTGCCGATGAAATTCTCCCACCACCCCAACGGGCAAGCTGAGCACCGAGGTTTGCATGCGTCGTGTCTTGTATTTTCTAAAAGAACTGGAGGCAAGGGACGTTGACTGGTTCATTGCCAACGGTGTCAAAAATACGCTGCCCAAGGGGATGATCCTGATCAACGAGAATCAATATGTTTCCGCGCTTTACCTGGTGACTAAAGGCGCCCTGATCGTGAGCGTCCCCTCCCAACACGATACGGAAATTGCCATCCTCAAAGAAGGCGAATTGGTGGGTGAACTTTCCTTCCTGGATTCCCGTCCGCCCAACGCCACGGTCACCGCGGCCCTGGATACCACGGTCCTGGCGATTCCCCGTTGGAAATTGGAAGCCAAGCTGGAAGAAGACCCGCATTTTGCCTCGCGTTTCTACCGCGCCCTGGGGGTCCTGCTGGCCAACCGCCTGCGAAAGACGGTCAGCCACCTGGGTTTCCCGCACCCCGACTCATTGAAGGGTGTCAATTTACACGACCAGAAAGCCTTGGACAGCGCGGCCCTGGCCGAGGACTGGCTCGACTTCATCCTGCGTAAATTCAACGAACCTTAAGGTCTGTCCAAGCCCTCAGGCGCTTTTCTTCTGTAACCTGACGGCGAAGAAGAGCAGGAATCCGGCGACACCCGCCAGAATGATACTGGTCATGATAACCGAGGCAGGCAGACCTCCCCCTGAAGATTCACTGCCGGCGACCATGGTTTGCGGATTGACTTGCTTGCTGACGCCCAGAAGTTCCAAGTAACTCAGCGGCTCCATTTCCAATGCAATCTTTTCCGCATTGGGGTTCAAAGAAACTGATTGAAATACGGATTGGATCTTTTCCTCGTTACGGTAGTAAGCGTCTTCTTTGGCGTTCAAGCTGAGCACCAGGCCGCCCTGATCGCTGATGTAGATTTTCTTGGCAAAAAAACCGGCTTTGTTTTCGGTGTTGAAATATTGGACACCAACCGAGAACGAACGCTCGTTTCGGTTGAGGAACGGCGGCATAAAGAATTCATAATCCCCGACATAGGGTTCTTTGGTCAGGAAGTGGTTTTGCGAGTAGAGTGTCGTCAGGATTTCTTCGTCCAACTCTTCATCGAGTTGAAAACGTTGAAAGGGAAAGTGCTGGATGATGATCTGATAGTCCCAGTCGTTGTCGCCGTCGAAAATAATTCCCGCGCAATTGGGAATCGCACTAACGCCGATCAAAGGATAAAGAGTTGTGACATTGTCCTCATCGGCCATCTTCACGCCGTCGGGAACGATTAACTGGAAACTGTCGATAGGAACGGTGTTGCCGGGCGTAATGGGTATAAAAGTGGTGGTCGTGGTCTGCTGTGCCGTCAACAAGAGAAAAAGAATGGTCGTCATGAAACTCCGCCTAAAGCAAAACAGAGACTGGAAATAGGGTTTCCGGTCCCTGCAACGTAAAAAAGCAGAGCCCCAAACTGGGGCTCTGCCTTGATCAAACTATAACTGATCTCTTCTTAGAGGTTCAGACCCAAAGAGCCGTCGCCGATGGTAGCGGTGACACCGCAAATATCGTTGGTAGCGTTACAAGTCAGGGTCCAAGTACCGTCACAAGCGGAGTTGGGGCAACCGGAACCCGCGCCCCAGACGAAGTTGATGGTCAAAGTGGAACCGGTATTAGCGCCCAAGCTCCAAGTTACGCCGGGAACAACTGCCAGACCGGCGCCGACACGAACGGAACCGGCACGGATAGCACCGCCGCCGCCGGGGATGGTGTCGATAGAAGAGAACGTGTTGTTGTCGTCGAACCAGGTCTGCAGAGCAGACTTAGCACCCTGGAGGGACTGGAGAGCAGCGCCGACTTTGGACTTCTGCTTGAAAGTGGAATACATGGGAAGTGCAACAGCTGCCAGGATAGCAACGATTGCGATAACTACCATCAGTTCTACCAGAGTGAAACCTTTCTTATTCATATCCGGGGTCTCCTTGCTTTTCTTTGAAAATTGCTTGCCGCTATGGTGTTAAGCACTAAACCGTACCATCACACGCTTGCCACCTTTCCCTTAAGCACGTGCCGTGCCAAGGTGCCACCTCAGAAAAGGCGCCTGCAATCAAAAGGCTTAGCTTTCTCATTATAGAATGTGCGGACATTTATTGGCAAAAAAAAGTGCTAAAGCGACACTTTTTGTCAACCACGCCCGCAATAGAGGCAATTTCTTCCCGCCGGGCGAACGATCAGGCCGTCTCTTCCTGTCCCTATTATGGTAACAGCCTTGCATAACACCTTACCCGGTCGATGGTTTGCTTGTGGCAGAACACGCGGAGGGTATAATGAACGTGGCGGTGTTTCAATGACCCAGGATATCAAAACTGAATCCGCGGCTGTTTGTCATTTCTGCGGCGAGCCAAGCGGTACTTATATGTATAGCGCCCGCTCACTCCACGGGAAGGAATTCCATCTCTATCGTTGCTCTGCTTGCCGCGCGGCCTACCTGTTCCCCCAACCTTCCGACGAAGAGCTGGCCGAAGCCTACGCCGATGACTACTACGGCGAGGGCGAGGAAAAGTTTTCCGGCTGGATCGAAACCGTGCTCAACGCCTTTCGCAGGCGTCGGGCGCGAACCGTGCTCAAACGTACGCCCGCGGAGGCGAAGGTTTTGGATATCGGCTGCGGCAACGGCATGTTCCTTAAATATGTCGCCGAGGAGGGTCGCCGGGGTTACGGCATCGAGCTGCCCGGGAAATCGCTGGAGCGCGCCAGGCGCATTCCCTCGCTAACCCTGAAAGAGGGTAAACTGGAACCTGACGATTTCGAGCCGGACAGCTTCGACATGGTCACCTTGTGGCATGTCTTCGAACATCTGGACAAGCCCCGGCAAACCCTGGATATCATCTCCGGCATTACCAAACCCGGCGGCTACCTGGCTCTTTCCCTGCCCAACATCGACAGCTGGCAGGCGGAACGCTGGAAAGCGGACTGGTTCCATTTGGACCCGCCGCGACACCTCTTTTTTTTGGGCCCCGAACCCTTGATTCAGCAGGTCACCGACCGGGGTTTCCGATTGGTCGCGAAGAACTTCTTCTCGCTGGAGCAAAACCCCTTCGGCATGCAGCAAAGCCTGTTGAACAGGCGATCGGCGCATCGCGACGTACTCTTCGAAGCGCTGAAGGGCCGACCGGGCGGCGGACGCGGCTACAGCTCCTTGAATATCACCTTGCAAAAGTTGTTTTACATGGGAACCTTTCCCCTATTCGCCGCGCTCTCGCTTTGCGAAGCCGCGGCCGGTAGGGGCGGCACCATGGAATTGATCTTTCAAAAGTTGGAAAAGGACGGCTGACCTTGTACAGAGATAAAAAAGTCTGTGTCATTATGCCGGCGTACAATGCCGAAAAAACCTTACGGAAAACCTACGCGGAGGTCGTCGAGCAGGATTATGTGGACGACGTGATCCTGGTCGATGATTGCAGCCAGGACAATACGGTCGAAGTGGCGCACTCGCTGGGCGATATCGAAGTCATTCGACACCAGAAAAACCGCGGGTACGGCGGCAACCAGAAAACCTGTTACGCCACTGCCCTGAAAATGGGCGCCGACATCGTGGTGATGGTCCACCCGGACTACCAATACACGCCCAAGCTCATTCCTACCATGGTAGCCATGATCGGCAACGGTCTCTATCACTGCGTTTTGGGTTCCCGTATTCTGGGCGGTCACGCCCTGGCCGGCGGTATGCCCCTCTGGAAATACATCGCCAACCGCGGTCTGACCTTCGCGGAAAACGTGATGCTGGGCGCCAAGCTTTCCGAATATCACACGGGCTATCGCGCTTTTTCTCGGGAATTACTCACCGCGCTGCCCTTGGATGAAAACTCGGATGATTTCGTGTTCGACAACCAGATGCTGGCGCAGGTCCTCTGGTACGGCTTCCAGATTGCGGAGGTAAGCTGTCCCACCAAATACTTTGCCGAGGCTTCATCGATCAACTTCAAGCGCAGCTGTGAATACGGCTTCGGCTGCCTGTTCACCAGCCTGGACTTCTTGCTGAACAAACTGGGCAAAAAGAGTAAACGCTTTCCCCCTGACGGCAGAAACCGTTTCCTCCCTGACTTCAACGCCATTTAGCCTTAAAGCGTTTTCTATCATTGATTACGATTTAACAAAGGTTTGTCCAAAAAAAGCATGAAGGCCGATCTTCCGGAACAGGTTGGTTTGCAGAAGTCGTCTACCTTGTTTTAGCCGCCCGTCAATACTTTAGAAATACTGTAGATTCCCGATGTTCATAAGGACCCTACATCTTGCCGAAGGATCTACCGTATGCCCATTAACCCCAGGCTTCCACAAGACGATGATATGCGGCGCCGCCGGGCAGAGCTTGCCGAGGCGCGTAAAGACTACCGCTACAATTACGATCTGATTCCCGGACTGGCCATGGCTGAAAAGGTGCCCGGGGAGCAAAAGCCCTCATTTGACTGGTGGAAGAAACTGGTTCCCAAGCTGGCCGCCCTGCTCAGAAACAACCTGATCAACGACCTGGAAGACGACACCAAGGTCAAAGTCGAGGCCGCCAACAGTTTGGAAAAGGGTCTGGGCCTGGGTTTTCTCAAGGACATCATGGGAATGGTCGACCATGTCATGGACCTTTTAAACCGCAAGCCCGGTGATTCGCCGCCCGGCAATTCCTTACAAGAGTATCGAGACCTCTTCCAGACCATCGAGATTCCACCCGTCGCCAATAATTTTATGGACGATGACCTGTTCACCTGGCTGCGCGTTGCCGGACCCACGCCCATCCTACTGGAACGCGTCGCGATCCTGCCCGATCACTTTCCCGTCAGCGACCGACACCTGCGCGCCCTGCCCGGCTTTCAACACGATTCGCTGACAGCCGCCGGCGCCGAGGGCCGGTTGTACATGGTTGACTTCAAGATCTTTCACGGCATCAAAGACGGCGCCTTTCCCTTCGGACAAAAATACGCCTATGCGCCCATGGCCTTGTTTGCCCTCCCACCCGGCAAAGGCCCGCGCCGCATGAAACCCATTGCCGTCCAATGCGAGCAAACCCCCGGTCCGCACACGCCCGTTATCACTCCGCTCCACGGCTGGGCCTGGCAAATGGCCAAAACCGTGGTCAACATGGCCGCGGGCAATTATCACGAACTGATCGCCCACCTGGGCCGCACCCACCTGGTGGTCGAGCCCTTCGTCATCGCTACCTACCGCAACCTGGCCGCCAATCACCCGCTCAGCCTGCTCCTACGGCCCCATTTCGAGGGCACCCTGTACATCAACTGCCTTGCGCACAAGGACCTGATTCCGCCCAAGGCCGGGGTGGACGAACTGCTGGCGGCCACTATCGAGGAAGACCATCGCCTGGTTGTTTCCCATGTCAAGAACATTCGCTTCAACCACCTGGCCCAACCGGTGCAAATAGCCCAACGCGGCGTCGACAATCCCGACCTCATCTACCCCTACCGCGACGACAGCCTGGTGCTATGGGATGCAATCAAAGGCTGGGTCGACGATTACCTGACCTTGTACTACCCGAACGACCGGATCATCACCGAGGACACGGAACTGCAAGCCTGGGTAGACGATCTTGCGGCCCGCGACGGCGGCCGCCTGCGCGAACTGGGCACTGATCACCGCGTACGCACCCGCAAAGAACTGGCAGCCCTGGTCACTACCGTCATCTTCACCGCCTCCGTCCAGCACACCGCGGTCAATTTCCCCCAATGGGATGTCATGGGATTCAACCCCGTCATGCCGCTTGCGCTTTACAGTATCGCGCCCACTCGCACCGAGGGTTACGACGAGCAGGACTGGCTGAAGATGTTGCCGCCGCTTACCTCCGCCGAGTTACAAATGACCCTGGGCTACCTGCTGGGCACCGTCCACCACACCCAACTGGGCGAGTACGGCGACGACTACTTTCAAGATCCCCGCGTAGCAGCGCCCCTGGCTACATTCAAGCAAGCTTTGCTGGAGGCCGAGAAAAATATGATACGCCGTAACCGCACGGCTCCCATCCCATACCAAACACTACATCCACCCTGTATCCCGCAAAGCATCAATATTTAGTATGGTCAATATCAAGCCGGGAATCGCCCTGGTTTTAGAGGTTCTTCCGTGGTATTTATTAAAAACCTGATCTTATCCTTCGTCCCCGATTCCCTTGAGGGAGACCGCCTCTTGCGCGGCCGGCTTCTGGCTATTTTCATGTCTTTGCTGGCCGTGGTCGGCGCCCTGTACAACGGCTTTTATTTTCGGGTCGGTAGTTGGGTCGGCGGCTCGGCCATCGTTGCCGAAATCTTCGTCTTGATCGCCCTGCTCTTCTATCTGAAAAGAACAGCCGCCTTGGAGACGTGCGTTCACTGGGCGGCAGGCAGCTTCACGCTGATGATGGTGGCCATTACCCTCTCCAACGGTGGGGCGAGTTATTCGGCCACGCCCTGGGCCGCGGTGCCCACCCTGTTCGCCACGCTTATCCTGGGTTCCGGACCGGGCCGCATGTGGTTCGGCATCAGTATGGTCTTCTTCATTTCCACCTATATCGCCGGTCAGTTGGGCGTGGTGTTTCCCAACCTGACCTCGACCGATCCCGCCGATACCTTTTGGGTGGGCCTGCTGGACTTCCTCCACTTCATGGGTTGCGTGCTTTATTACGCGGTCGTTACCTTCGTCTTCGACCACATCAACCGCCAGGCTATGTTGGAAGCCAAAAATGCGTTGCAAAAGGCAGAAGAGGCCTCGGAGACCGCCGAGTGCCAAACACGTTACCTGGCCGAGAACGTGGAGCGTATCCTCTTGGAGATGCGCGCCCTGGCCGAGGGCAACCTGACCACCAGCCTGACCATCGAAAAAGAAGACGAAATCGGCCGCCTGTGCGAGGGCTTCAACCAGGCCGTTTCGCGGGTGCGCACCACGATCGCCGAGGTCGCCGATGCGGTGAATGTGACCGTGAACTCCTCCGAACAGATTGCGACCGCCGCGGGCACGCTTTCCAGCGGTACCGAACGCCAGACGAATTCCGTGGCCGAGATCTCCCACGCGGTCAGCGAAATGGTGACCTCCATCTCCGGCAACGCCGAGAGCGCCGCCCATTCGTCGCAAGCCGCCCGACAAAACGGCGAGGTGGCCCGCGAGGGCGGTAAAGTTGTCCAGAACACGGTCACCAAAATCGAGGAGATCGCCGAGGTGGTCAACAACTCGGCGCGTTCCATCTCCAACCTGGCTTCGTCTTCCAAGGAAATCGGCGATATCGTCGGCGTCATCCAGGACATCGCCGGTAAAACCAACCTGCTGGCGCTCAACGCCACCATCGAGGCGGCAAGCGCGGGCGACGCGGGCCGAGGTTTCAATATCATCGCTACCGAGGTCAAGGCCCTGGCCGGTCAGACATCCCAGGCCACCAAACAAATTTCCGAGGTCATCGAGACGGTTCAGGACGAGATCCAAAACGTGATCTCCGGCATGCAGGAGGGGCTGAGTCGGGTAACCGAGGGCAAAGAACTGGCGGGTCGAGCGGGTCAGGCGCTTCAGGAAATCGTCACCAGTTCCGAGGACCTGATCGGACTGGTGGAACAAATCGCCGAGGCTTGCGAGCGCCAATCGGAACAAAGCCGGCTCTTCCTGGAACGCATCCACAATGTACGCGAGGTCACCGAGGAATCGGCGGGCGAAATTCGCGGCATCGCCGACTCTACCGGAAAACTGGGCGGTCTCACCGAACGCCTGCGAGAACAACTGGGCCGTTTCATCTATGAAACCGCTTGAGGGAGTTTCCGACTTATGAGCTTATTTTCCCTGATCTCGGGTAAACGCATGAAAGCGTTCGAGGGCATTCCCGGTCCAAAACCCGCCTTCCCGCTGGGCAATCTGGGCGGCTTCCTTTGGGATATGATGATCGAGGGCAAACAACCCTGGGAGATCTGCGCGGCCTACGGAGAAGAATTCGGCGGCCTCACCGTCATCTGGTTCGGACCCTTCATGCCGGTGCTGGTGTTGAACGACGCGGAATTGATCGGCGAGGTCTTGGTGGAACGGCCTCGCGATTTCTATAAACAGGTCCCGGTCAGCGCCCTGATGCCCGTGGTCACTAAAAACAACCCATTCGTCCTGAACGGAAAGCCCTGGCGGCAAGCTCGCGAGCACGACCCCTTCAGCGCCGACTGGTTCCCCGATTGGTTGGCCTCGCGGGCGCCGGTGATCGCCGAATACGCCGCCGAGCGCGCGGAAGCTTTGGCGCAAGCGGGTCAGGTCGACCTGATGAAAACTTTTCAGAAACTGACCTTCGACATCTTCTCCATGGCGGTCTTCGGCCGGGAACTGCCCAGGGGTCGTTACCGCGATTTCATACGCATGGCAAACAGCGGCTCCCTGCGCATCAAGACCTCGCTGCCCCGACTGCCGCCGCCGTTGAATCCTTTCTTTTACCTGTCCCGAGCCCGTTGGCAGGGTTTTTTCCAGGAACTGGTGGACGAGGCCCGCGTCAATCCGGACCCAAAAGCGACCGATCTGGTCCAGGTCACTCTTCGGCAAGGCACGCCTTTGACCGGCAAACAACTGGCCCTGGCCATGGGTAATATCTACTTCGGCGGCGCCTTTTCGGCAGCAAGCGCCATGGTGACCAACCTCTACCTGCTCTCTCAGGACGACACGGCCCTGAAGAAGGTCCGGGAACAGCTCGACCCCATGATGAAGGAACCCCTGACCAATGAGGCCCTGACGTCCTGCGACGAACTGGACCGGGCCTTGTGGGAATCCCTGCGTCTGCTGGCGCCGGTTCCCTTCTACGGCCGGAACTCGGTCAGGGGCTGCGAGGTGAAGCTGGGCGACCGCATGGTCCCGTCCAATACTACGATCTTCATCAGTAATTGGCGGTTGCAGCGGGACGGCGGATATTGGGCGGACGGACTGAGCTATCGGCCGCAACGTTGGGACGGCGACACCATGGAAACCAATCCCATCGGCAGCGGCTGGTTCTTCCCCTTCGGTCGCGGCGAACGCATGTGCATGGGCCGTTTCTTCGCCATGCTGACCATGAAAGCATCCCTGGCCGCCTTCTGGTCCAAACTGGACGTGAAGATAACCGGCGCCTACAAACAGGGATATTACTTCGGGGTCATGATGCCCCGAGGCCTGAAGGCCGTCTTCAGCAAACGGTAAGGGTTCACTTGATCTCGGTTTTCAGAATCACATCGCCCTCTTCCAGCTTGTCCACCACCCGCATACCGCGCGTGACCTTGCCGAAGACCGTGTAACCGCCGTCCAGATGAGGCTGGTCGCTGTGACAGATGAAGAACTGGCTGCCACCGGTGTCCTTACCGGAGAGGGCCATGCCCACGGAGGCTTGCTCGAACGGCAGGCGATTGATCTCGCACGGTATGGAATAGCCGGGCCCGCCCGCGCCGTCGCCGCGAGAGTCGCCGGCCTGTACCACGAAGTTGGGCACCACGCGGTGCAGCGGTAAGTTTTGGAAATAACCCCTACCGCTCAGGTAGACGATATTGGCGCAGGTAATCGGCGCATCGACCGAGGCCAGTTCAACCGTGATCTTGCCCTTGCTGGTGTGTAGAATCCAGTCGCGGGAGAGGTTCCCGCTCATCATTTGAGCGGCTACGGCGGTGACGGCCGGGGGCATTTCACTTTGCCGACCTATGCCAAGCACCGCCTTACGCATCTCCGGCGTTACATCGGGCGTGGCGCCGAGCGCGGTAAGCCGCACCAGGTAATCCGGGTGTTGCCGCAGCCTGGCCAGTTCGCCCGCGTAGACGCCTTGGTCTACCATCGTGGCCAGGTTGCGAACATAGGCTTGATGGAAATCGGGCTCGCGGTAGGTCTTGGCGGCCAGGGCCTGTAACGCCTCGAAAGAAATCGGCCAGGTGCTTCGATCCTTGTTGTCTCTGAGGGTGCCCAGGGCCGCCGACATCTTGAAGACATCCCCGCTGTTCAGGGCCTCCTCGGCTAATTTCCGATCCAAGGCGCCCTGGTCGTTCAAAGTAGCCATGGCCAGAACCGCTTGCACCGAATAACCCTTGCGGGCCAGTTCCAGGAGAGCGTCTTTCGCCGAGGGATCGCCGCTGTAGCCTTGAAAGGTCAGGTAGCGCATGGCTCGCCAGGAATCCGAGGCCCCGGACCAATCGGCAACCAGGGGGAAGAACTTCCGGGCCTGATCCTTGTCAGCCGCTCGCATAACGGCCGCGCGTAGACCGGGCGACATTTTCTTTCCCTCTTTCAGCACCAACCGGTCGGCCTCGGCCGAGCGCATGCGAACCAGCACATTCACCGCTGTTTTTTGGACATTGGGATTGGGATCGTCCAGCAGGCGCTCGGCGCGCTCCAGGGCGCTTTCCTTATCGGCGGCGTTCAGTGCGTTGAGCGCATTGACGCGAACGCGCCAGTCGCTGTTATTGGTATAGGCCCCCAAAAGGGTGGTGACCTGGTCTGACGGCTCGGCGCCCTTGATGCGCAAGGCATAGATCAGTGTTTGGGCGTTGGACCGATAGCCCTCCAGAATCTTGGCCAGGAGCTTGGGTTCAACCTCTATTTGCGCGCGGTATAGATAGTAGACATAACCGTCGGTATTGCTGCCGGTATTGCGATCCAGGCGTTCCAGGACGGCGCGGGTCAAGGCGGGAGTCTTGTGCCGCCAAAAGTAGAACAACGCCTCGTTTTTCATGTTGCGGCTGAAATCCTGCCAGGCGGTGGTCAAGCGCGCCGCATCGTCGGAACCGGCCAATTTGGCCAGGGCTTGAACAAAATAACGGCTGTTCTGAGAGCGCACGTCGTCCTTCGCGGCCAAAAGCGGGGCGAGCGGAGCGCCGTCGATTTCACCATAGGCCAGGATGGCGTCTGCCTGGGTTTTGCTGTCCCTCATGAACACGAGTAAACGCGACGCCTGTTCGGGGTTCCCGTTTTGTCCAAGCGATAAGATGAACTGTTTGAGCGCGGTGTCGGAAAACTGGTCGACATCGCCGCTGAAAGCCCGGACAAGCGCACTGTCGGTGCGGGTAGTCCGGCTTTGCACCAATTCATACCAGATGGGGTCGTCGGCTTTTTGGGCAAGCAGAAGCGAAAGGAATACAAGCAGCATGGTCAAAGGCCTCGGTGTGGGAAGTTGTGCAGGGGGCATGGTCTGACGGCGCCCTCATCCTATTCTAACTTGAATATGGACGATTGCCCTAATCCACCCGGTAGTTCTCCCCTGGGACAGGGTTTCCTTCCCGGGAGGACAACCCCGCGAAAAGCCGAACCCGGCGCCATTCCCGGGCATGTAGATTGTTGCTTGAAAAAACACAACATCATACCCGGGAATCGGACCGATGGAGCCGAAAAAGACGGTTCCGTTGACGGGATGACAGCCGGTCACCCCCTTCAAACCCACCTTCAATCCCGGGAATCATGCCGGACCACGGAATATTTGACAACTTCGGCCCAGGTTCCAAGGTGATCGAGCAGCGGTAGATCGGCGCCATTTCGACAAAAACAACCGAAGATGACGTTTAGTTGGGCTATTTTCTCGGGAAGAAGCACCTTAACGGCCCGTCAAAGAGACCTGGTCCCGAGAACGGAACCACCCGACCGGGTCGCAACCGGTCCTGTTCCCGGGATTGGAGCCACCTTCGCGGCTGCCGGGTAGTCCCATTCCCGGGCAAAAGACGCTCTTGGACCGATCCAAGGATCATTTTTTGGGAAAAAGTGATGAAATTCGGCTGATTTTTAGATAAACAACCAAAAAGGGTGTTTTTTTGCTAAAAGTAACAGGCCCATCCAAGTGAATGGGTTTACCGCGAGCAAACCTGACCGGCGGAACCACACCTCACCCGACATCCTGAAGTCCTGGGCCGGCGCCGGGTGCGGTTTTTTTTCCGTTGCCCGGTTGCATTGGTTCCGGTTCTTACTTTGCCAATCAATGACGAGCAGGCACGGCACCGGGTATAAGCCCACTCAATGAGGGTGTACGATCAACAAAATTCAAGGTGGGTCGTTTCCAAAAACCCTTCGACCGGACGAGTATTCGGACTTTAGCAAACGAGACGAGATTTTGGGAATCGCTCATAGCATGCACATTACCAGCATGATGATGCGAAGAAAGAGCTTACTTTGGAAAAGCCTGGAGTTCGAAACGCGAAGTGTGAATCCTGGAAAACGTTGGTTTATTTGGAAAGACAAAGCCGACTAAGCACAAAGCAGGCCTTTGAAGAGTGGGCGGGAAAGGCTTCGCCTTGCGGCATTGTTTTGTAAGGCCCTTGTGCTTGCTTTCGGTGTTCATATAAGAGTTGCGGGGCAGCGGATCCAACTATGGGAGCCTAGGAGGCGATATTTGGAGGATTTTTTTTCGTGGGTCAAAATCTTTGGGCCCGCCGAGCAACCCCTGCGCTTCTATCCGTGTCTTGAATATCGGGAATACAACCCCGCGGGGGATGATTTGAAAGCGAAAACAATTTCGGCCCGGGCCGACCAACGGAGTTATGGGACATGGAACGACCGATGCTCGGGCACGGCGGGCGGGCAGGACGTCCGATCCCGGTCAACAACCGATGTGACGGAAATCACCGGGAAGGCTTTGTTTTGCCGGCAGATTGGGTTAGGATGGAGTACTTCCGCAAAGGGCGCAATAACCCTAAACGGGCCATACCGCATGCTATTCGATGACATTTATAGGCAGCACTTCAAAAGAGTGTTTAATTTCGGTCGCGCTAAAGGCCTCACCAAGCAGGAGGCTGAGGATTTGGCTCAGGATGTCTTTGTGCGCGTTCACGAAAGGCTTCACACCTTCCGCGAGGAGTCCTCGATCGCCACTTGGATCGACGTGGTTGCCAGGTCGGTGTTGTTGAACAAGATTCGAGCCGGTAATACCAATAAGAGAACGGGTATTAATCTGTCTATCGACGAGGATTATAATTCTGCTCCGGTGCTGACCTCCGTTTTACCCAATGGGGAACAAGCCACCTTGGAGCGGGAACGCTATGAGATCATGAAGCAGGGTATCGAATCGCTGCCGGAAAAAACCCGTCAGGTTATTGAAGCCCGTCTGCAGGGCTTCTCCTTTGCCAAGATAGCGGCCGGAAACGGGACGGCGGAAGCAACGACAAAATCACAGTGGAGCCGGGGCCTTCAGAAGCTCAAATCCTGGTTGATCGATAGAGACCGGGACGACGAAAAAGGTAGACAGACATGAAGGACTACGAAAAGGAAATAGAAGCCGGCCTGCATATCTGGTCAGAGGAGCGACTCTCGGCGATGCCGATCACCGAGGCAGAATTGGAGTCCTATCTAATTGGAGAGATGGACGAGGAACAGGCCGCATTATTCAAACGTCGTCTTGCCTACGATGAGCAGGCCCGCTTTGTGCTGGAAGGCGGCTTGGACGAAGCGCCGGATACCGGCTTGACCGATGCCGAGGTGGAACGCAACCTCGCCGCTTTCCACGCTCGTAACAGCCCGCCCGCAACGACCGTAAGGCGCCGCCGGGTGGTGCCCCTTTCCTGGTTCTTCGCGGCTCTTGGTCTCTCGACCGCCTTGCTGGTCCTGGTAATCGGCCAATTGGTGTTTCCCCCCAGGCTGACGCCGACGTTTTCAATTGCCACCGCGCCTGCCTACCCGGGTAGCGCTGCCCGCTCATCGCAGAAACTGACGCTGGTCGAGGACCAATTGGTCATCTCCCTCTACATGCCGGAAACCCTACCGACCGCGTCACTGTGCCGGGTGCAAATTCTAGATGCAGCGGGCAAGTTGCTGTATGAAGCGGAGCGGCGTATCGACAATGATAAGAAGATCGAGCTGGGCTTGAGCCGCCAGTGGTTTCCAAAGGCGGGCGCCTATCGTATTGTCTGTTCCCAGATCGTGGGCAATGGTGTCGATGAGATCGGTGAAATCATCATCGATGTGATATGATGCACCGGTGTTTCCAATCCCCATCTGTTCCGGGTTTTGTATTGCGGCGGCTATTCTTTGTCTTGGTTTTATCGGCTTTGTTTTTCTCGATTTCGTGCGGGAGGGAACCTGCCGTGGCTTCATTGATTCCGGGTAAGGAACTTGTCCGCAAATCGTTGGGCGAAAGCGGCCACCGCTACCCCGTTCCACTTGCGGCCGGCGCCTTCGCATCGATTCACCTGAAACAGGAGGGCGGCGACCTGAGTCTGACCCTTTTCGATCCCGCGGATCGCCTGCTCACGGTAGTACAGGGCCCTCACGGTAGCGAGGGTAATGAGCTTTTGTGCTTCATCAGCCCGACCGCCGGTACCTATACCCTTCTGGTCTCCCGCGAGGACAAGACGGGGGAACAAGGCTACCGGATTCGCTTGGAGACCCGTGACACCGCCTCTGAAAAAGACCGCCTTGCCGCACGCGCAACGCGCCTGACCGGCGAGGCATATGCCGCTGCACAAAGTGGGGACCTGGAGCAAGCCGCCGCGATTTATGCCGAGGCGGCCGGGGTTTGGAAAGAGGCCGGACCGACGTTGCAGGCGGCTTTGTGCCGGTGGCACCGCGCTGTAATGCGGCGCAAGCAACGAGAAAGCAAGGCCGCTCTTGTTGACTATCTGACGGCGGCGGAGCTTTTGGAAGGCCTGAAGGAGCCTCGCTTATTAGCATCGGTTTATATGCGCATCGGCAATATTCACAACACGGCGGGTCGCTATGAGGCCGCCTTCGGGTATTACGACCGGGCCGCCGGGTTACGCAAAGCGCCTGACGAAAGCCGGGCGAGCACCTTGATGAACCTGGCCCATGCCTGCCTGATGACCACGCGTATCAGTGAGGGCGAGCGAGCCCTGGCCGAAGCGCAAGCCATTTTGGAGCAAGCCGGCGCCGACGTTTCCTTATCGCGGGTCCACCTGACCAGAGGGCGTCTGCAAATGTTGCGCGGAGAGCCGGTTAGAGCCTTGCTCGAATTCGACAAAGGCCTTGACCGTCTACCGGAGGAACATTACCGGCGAATCGCCCTACTCGACGAGAAAAGCAAAGCCTTCCGTGAACTGCAGCGATGGCAGGAAGCTTACGGTGCGGCCCTGCAGGCCGAACAACGGGCCGTTGCCGGGAACCGAAAGGGTTGGCTGCCCTCCCTCAATGCCAATATGGCCGAGCTTTTGATCAACATGGGTCGGGGGAAGGAAGCCGAGCCGCTGTTGCGTGCGGCCCTGAAACATTTCGAGGAGCAGGATAGCGAGGAAGAGATCATCCACGCTACCTATAACCTGGCCCGTATTGCCGCAACGGCCGAACCGCCCGACCTACAAAATGCAATAGCCCGCCTGGAACTCGCGATTACCCGTTCCGAGGCGGTTAGTCGGCGGGCTCGGGGCAGTTCGCTACAGAGCGGCCTGCGCGGCGCCTATCATACCTATCGCGCCTACCGACTCGACCTGTTGATGGCCCTGGCGGCCGCGGAACCGGACGGCGATTTTGCCGCCCGTGCCGCCAACCTGGCCGAGCATGGTCGCGCCCTTCTGCTCGAGACAGCCATGAGAACCGGGCCGTCGCCGGCGGTGCGTACGGAAGCCCATGCCCGGCTTTCGGCCGAAATCGCCAATCTCGCCTGGCAGGCCCGCGACCGGGATTCGTCTCCCGCTTGGGCACGCATCGATCACCTGTTGCGCACCTACGATGATCTGACAGCAACGGACAGTTCCATAGAATTCGGCGAGCCGCCCGACCTTATACAGTTGACCCGTCGCTACCTGAAAGACGATGAAGCCCTGGTCTACCTGGCTGCCGGCCATAAGAAGGTTTGGGCTTTCGTCTACAGCGGCGCGGGTTTTACGCCATATGAGCTTGGCGACCTGGGCGAGATCAGCGCGCTGGTTCGTTCCCTGTTGCGCATTGTCGATCGCCGCAACAGCGGACCCTTCCGAGAGCGGATCGATGAACTTTGCGGCAAGTTGGGCGCCCGACTTGCCGTCTGTCTGCCGCGACAAGATGAGGTTCGCCGCTTACTGGTGGTGGCCGAGGGCGACCTGAGCTCCCTGCCCTTGAATATGCTGCAGCTGTCCGAAAAGGGGCCCCGCTGGATAAGTCGTTACGAATTGGTCCACCTGCCGTCATTCTCCAGCCTGGTGCTATCCGCCGACCGGCAACGACCCGGCCGGAAACCTCGTAATATTTTGCTGGTGGCCGATCCGATCGACATGGACGCCGCCGCTTTACCGGCCCTGCCTCACACCAGAAAAGAAGTCACCGCCATAAAGAGGCTTGCTCCGGGTAAAAGCCGCATTCTGTGGGGTAGAAAAGCCACCCGAACGGCCCTGCTTGAAAACTACGGCTCCGGTTGGGATATCGTACACCTGGCCACCCACGGACTGCTGTTTCCCGGTCGGGGAGAACTCTCCAGCCTGGTGCTGTCGCCGGATGAAAAACACGGCGCCCTGCTGACCGCGATCGACGTGACCGGTTTGCCGCCGGGCCCGGCTCTCGTGGTGCTCAGCGCCTGTGAGTCTGCTCTCGGGCAGCGAGTGGCAGGCGAGGGCATCATCGGTCTGCCGCGCGCCTTCCTTCGCGGCGGAGCCTCGGGAGTCGTGGTCAGTCTCTGGCCTGTCGACGATGCCTGGACCCGGCAATTGATGACCGGCTTTTATCGGCACATGATTGAAGAAGGCAAACAACCTGCGGCCGCCTTACGCGCCGCCCAATCGGCCATGGCCGATAAAGACCCCTATGCTTGGGCCGGCTTCATTTACATGGGCAACCCGCGCACCTTTTGATTCGGCGGCATGATACCGGCCGGGCCGGCTCCAAACCCCATGCAGATTTTGTCGCCCGCCCGTGAGCAACCTTTGTGCAATGTGTGGTGTCTTCTGTCTGTAATTGCCTCACGGCACATTATGAGAGTGGAGGTTAACCGATGAGTGAGACCAATATAAACCAGGCAGAGGTTGAGGAAACTTCGATCAGTCATGACGAGGTGGATGAAGCGGTCGGCGAGGGACCCAAGCACGGCCGTGTTCATGGATTCAACCCTTACGCCGTCGATCCTAAACCCTGCAAACCGTCTTTGGACCACCACAAAAGTCAATGACGCAACCAATAAAGGCTTCGGATTGGGCCGCGCCCCGATCCAACCTCACTGAAGGGGTGGCCGCGGCCGCCCTTTCGGCATCGACGATTCTATGTCTTCCTGTTTTTAGCTCCTTATCTTGCACCATTTTTTTTAACTCTTAAAAAAAATAAAAACCCGTTCATCCAAATATTTTTATTGGTGTCTCCCAGGTGTAACGGAAACAACCGGCAACCGGCATGATCCCGGCCGCTGACGAATAGGAGAAAACGATGTTTTCGACCCGATCGATGTACGCTTTGTTCCTGATTATTGCCATATTCTGCTGCAACCAGATCCTTGCCTTTCAATACCCGGAACGTGACCTGCCTCCGGATTTTCAAGAAACTGCCTTCCCGCCTCAACATCTGACGCCTGGTGGGCTGACATTGTTGGCGCCGGCGGCCGGCGGCCCTATTGCACTACCGGAAACGGTGTTGGACGAGTTGTGCGTCGCTTACCACGGTGAGATCAAAGCGAGCAGTTTGACCTGGCAAACCGATGACGGCCGACGCGGCAACGCCTCATTACAGGAACGGCTTCCTGACGGTCGCCAGATATGGCTGGCCGCCGATATTCCTTTGCAGTCCGGGCCCAATACCATCCGGGTTGAAGCACGCGGCCCACACGGCATGATATCCTCGCTGTCCCTACCCGTGCTCTGCAGTAACGAGGTTGTTGAGACGCCCGAGCTTGACTTGCTGGCCCCCAGGCAGGTAATCACCAATCAACAGGCTATTTACCAGGCATCCGTCATCGCCGGCAGCTACGAATTGGGCCGCGTGGAGTGGTACTTCGACCATGAAGTGCCTTTTACACAATGGTTGAGAGAGGGACAGTCGGATGCGGCTGTCTTTCACGCCTTTACTGAGCCGGGTATCTACCCTGTGGTGGCGAAACTGTTTGATGTGCGCGGCTTTCATACAGAGCGTACCCACTATGTGAGAGTCGTGACGCCTAATCATCCACCGGTCATCGAGCATATCGAGGTCTCCAACGACACCCCGGAAGTGGGCGAAGAAGTCGTCTTCCAGGCGACCGCAGGTGACCCCGATGACGATCCCCTGACTTTTACCTGGCTGATTCACCGTTCGGGAGAGCAGGTCTACCATCGTTGGACACGTAGTTCGCGCATCGCTTATGCCTTCAGGGAGCCCGGCCGGTATGAATTGACCCTAATCGTGACCGACGGGGATCGCTTAACGACGACATCACTGGAACTGAACGTTTCTGAGTCCTTTTATCCGACCATAATACTCGATCCCAATTTTTGGGATTTGGTTCTATGCAGAGGCTGGACAGGCGACTATGGCCTTCAAGTATCGGTGGCCAACCAAACCGACGGCATTCTGAATTATGCAACTCAAGTGATTTATCAAGACGAGGCGGCCGTGCCCTGGCTGCAAATCCAGCACGGCGCCGAGGGAACACTGGTCTATGGGGACGATCCCACGGTCGTGGAGATAGGCTTACAGGATACCCACCAATTGCAAGGCGGCAGTACCTATCGTGCCAATGTCGTCTTCTACGACATTGCCGGAAACGCGCCGGATGTAAGCGTCCAAGTGGTGCTCAGCATCACGAGCCTGACATGCCGGCAATAAGGCAAACGACATTCTGAAAAACGGGTATCGGACCATCGAGGAGGATTTATGCGTTTGAGAGTTCTTTGCGTTATCTTGATTACCAATCTATGCCTGGCTGTCTTCGGTATGCAGGGGGACCCGATCGGGGTTTTGGACGACGGCGATACGGGAACGCCGCCTTTGAATCATCATCTCCAGGCCAAGGCGACCATTGCCATCGCGTATGGCGAAACCTATTCGGGAACTATCGATAACAGTGTCGATACCTTCTCATTTACGGCTCTCCAGGGCGACCGCTTTCATGTCTATATGGGGGTTACATCAGGATCTTTGGACCCATATATCACTGCCTATAACCCTGACGGCGATTTCATTTTTGAAAACTATGAACGGACTTGGGGACTTGCCCATTTCTGGGTACGAGTTGGGAAGACGGGCACACACAGCATCCGAGCACGTGATTACGGAAACGACAATACCGGCAACTATGAGTTGAAAATCACCCGTCTCAACAACCCGCCGGGGGCAATCCCATTGACCTTTGGACAGACCTACATGGGCAACCTCGCCAAGAGCGTCGACAGCTTCAGTTTCTCCGCGATTGCCGGCGATCGCATTCATGTCTATATGAACAGCGATGCGGTTGACCCGACGATCTACCTTTTCGGGCCGGACGGCACCACACTCATGGATAATCACGAGAGAACCCGGGGTATGACGCAATTCTGGTTCAGGATTTCCGAAACCGGCGTGTATTCCCTCCAAACATTCGATTACGGCAGGGAAAACAGTGGTGACTATCAACTGAAACTCAACCGTCTCAATAATCCACCGGATGCCATCCCGCTGGATTTTGGTGAAACCTATTCCGGTAACATCCAAAAGAGTGTGGATACTTTTAGCTTCTCCGCAATTGCCGGTGATCGCATCCATGCCTATATGAACAGCAATGCGATTGACCCGACGATTCTACTTTTTGGACCCGACGGAACAACCCTCGCTGATGATCATGAAAACACCTGGGGACTCGCTCAATTCTGGTTCAGTATTCCCGAAACCGGTGTGTACTCACTCCAAGCACTGGATTATGACTGGGACCACAGCGGTGAATATAAGCTGACGCTCAACCGTCTCAACAACCCACCCCTTGCAATCCCGCTGAATTTTGGCGAAACCTTTTCCGGTAACATCCAGAAGAGTGTGGATACTTTCAGCTTCTCCGCGATTGCCGGTGATCGCATCCATGCCTACATGAACAGCGATGCGATCGACCCGACGATTTTTCTCTTTGGACCCGACGGAACCACTCTCGCCGATGATCATGAAAAAACCTGGGAGCTCGCTCAATTCTGGTTCAGTATTCCCGAAACCGGCGTGTACTCACTCCAAGCCCTGGATTACGGTAGGGAACACAGCGGTGATTATAAGCTGAGGCTCAATCGTCTCAATAATCCACCGGGAGCGATCCCGCTGAATTTTGGCGAAACCTTTTCCGGTGACATCCAGAAGAATGTGGATACTTTCAGCTTCACCGCGATTGCCGGCGATCGCATCCACGCCTATATGAAAAGCACCGCGGTAGACCCGGGGATTTACCTTTTCGGGCCGGACGGCATCACTATCGCCAATGATTACGAGCAAACCTGGGGACTCGCTCAATTTTGGGCAACCGCTCCGACAACCGGAGTGTACGCTGTCCAAGCCCTCGATTACGGGCGGGAAAACAGCGGTGACTATGAGTTGCAACTCAATCGCCTCAACAATCCGGCGGGCGCCGTCCAGTTGGAATTCGGTCAAATCTATTCGGGTTACATAAACAAAAGTGTAGACACGTTCAGTTTTCAAGCCATTGCCGGTGATCATATCTACATCGATATGGGTAGTGCTGATATAGACCCTCAGATTTTGCTTTTCGGGCCGAACGGCAGCACGGTTGCCAGTAATTACGAGAATACCTGGGGGCTGGCACGTATCTGGTTCGTTGCGGAAGAAACCGGCGTGTACGCCATTCAAGCCGATGATTATAGAGATGACAACAGCGGCTCATACAAGCTTTTCCTGACACGGTTCAATAGTCCGCCGAACGCAATTCCCCTTCAGTACGGTGAGTCTTTCTACGGTAGCATCTTGAGGAACAGCAACGTATTCAGTTTCGAAGCCGTAGCCGGTGATCGGATATCCCTAAGCATGAGTTCGGATGCCATCGATTCGGCAATCTACCTCTACGGCCCGGACGGAAAATACATCTTTCATGACTGGGATAGCAGACTTGCGCAATTCACAAGCACCGCGGCGACATCAGGCACCTATGCGATATGGGCCGGTGACTGGAATCGCGAAGATAACGGAATCTATACGATTTCCCTTACCCGCCTCAACAACCCGCCGGCCACCACCACGTCCGTAACCATCGTGGAGCCTACACCGGGTGAATTCTATACCTCGCAATTTCGCCTGATCGACCTGGCCGGAAGCGCATCCTCCGGCGACACTGTCACCAAGGTGACCTGGAGCAACAACCGCGGCGGCAACGGTGAGGCCCTGGGCACCAACCGGTGGTCGATTACGGATCTACCCCTGCGACCCGGTGACAACGAAATTACCGTCACCGCGCACGATGACCGGAACCGCACCGGCACCGATACCATTACCATCCACTTCCCCCAAGAAGATCAGGAAGGCCCGGTGGTCACCATTGTCATCCCTACCGGTGAGGAAAGCTATGAAACCGATCAACCCACGGTCAACCTGGCCGGCACCGCGACGGATGAAAACGAAATCTTAAGCATGTCCTGGCGCAATGATCGCGGCGGCGAAGGACCGGTTTCCGGCATCGCCTCCTGGAGCATCAACAACCTCGCCTTGGAACCCGGCCTCAACACCATTACCGTCAGCGCCCGCGACGAATCCGACAATGAGGGTACCGATTTCATCCGCATCACCTACCGGCCGCCCGGCGGCGCCAACGTGATCTTGCCCGACCCCGCCCTCAAGGGTTACCTGGTCGGCCTGTATGACAATGACGGCGATGGGGAAATCAGCTTTGAGGAAGCGGATGCCGTGGAGGTCATCGACGCGGCAAACCTGGATATCAGCGACCTCACCGGTGTCGAGAGTTTTGCCAAACTACGTCGGCTGGATGTCCCGGGGAACGCGTTGACCGTGATGCCCGACCTCTCCGGTCTCAGCGACCTGGCGGTGATCAATCTGGATGGAAATCAATTGACCGCGGTATCCGCCTTACCCGCCGGGCTCACCTCGTTGTCCCTGTTCGGCAATGGGTTGACGGAAGTCCCCGATATCGGCAGCCTGGATGAGCTGAACCTGCTCGACCTGCGCAACAACCTGCTCGATGAGGGGGATTGTCCCGACCTGGAGGCCGCCAAAGCCTTTGTTCAGGACCTGATCTACGCCTCCCAAAAGACCGGCGCTCTGCGTTGCGGTGACGATTCGGATAAACTGGCCATTCGCGTGCCCTCTTCCCAGGAGCGCATCGCCATCCAGGGGACCCTGCTTTCCAGCTTGAAGGCTACCTATCTCGGCGAGGGCGTGAGCGGCAGCTTTACCTGGCGAACAGACGGCGGGGCAAGTGGTTTCGCCGTCAAGGCCGACCCGAAAACCGATGAACCGGGAGCTGAAGTCTGGCGTGCCTACGACATCGAGCTCGAGCCCGGCAATAACACCATCTGGGTTGAAGCGATCGACGCCGAGGGCAATCTGGAGGTGGATTCCATCCAGGTCTTCGCGTCGGCCAAGACAGTGGTCAAACCCATTGTGGAGCCTCTTTTCCCACGGGTCATGCCTACCGGCGGCGTGTTCACCTATGAAGTGGCCGTCACCGAGGGAACCAACCCCGTCAGCCGTATCGAGTGGGATTTCGACGGCGAAGAACCACTCATCCTACACCCTGACGGCGAGGGCCTTCCCTTTTCCATCTCTCACTCCTTTACCCGAGAGGGCACCTATACGGTACGGGCCCTGGTCTTCGACGAACAGGATTTCTTCACCGAGATTGTCCACAAGGTCAAGGTGGAAGATCCCAACGAACCGCCCCTCATTGAATCCTTCACCGCCTCGGCGGGCGCAACCCGGGAAGGCGATGAAGTCGACTTTACGGTGATTGCGACCGACCCCAACCAGGACCGACTCTATTACACCTGGCTGATCATCAAAAACGGGGTTCAGGTTCTGCACCGTTGGACGGGCAGCGCCCAAATGTCTTACGGCTTCCCCGAGGGCGGGGGCAACTATGACGTGACGGTGATTGTGACCGACAGCGACAAACTGGTCTCCGAAACCTTGACCATCAGCGTGGAAGACGTGGATGACCCCACCATTACCCTGGAACCCAATTACCTGGACGCTTCCCTGTGCCGCGCTCAGGAGAGCAATATTTCCCTGGATGTAAACGTTGCCAACCTGACGGGCGGCAGCGTGGGTTATCGAACCCAAATTTTCTACCTGGACGAGAGCCCGGTCAACTGGCTGGAAATCGATACGGGTCAGACCGGCACATTGCGCTTCGGCGACAACCCCATGATTGCGGTTGTCAAACTGGTGGACACGCACCTCATGCAGGGTGGTAAGGATTACCGGGCCAACGTGGTCTTTTCCGATGCGGCGGGCGAAGCGCCCGACGCCACCTTCCAGGTTTTTCTCAGCATCGGCGCGCTCCGCTGTCAAAACCAGGTGTTTGCCAAGGCGGGCTCCGTGGGAAACCTTTCGACGGAATGGACCTTCTACGGCAGCAACATCACGGATTATGACCTGATCGTTTCCGGTGTCAACGAGTCGGTGCCGTTACGGCGCATTCGCACTTCGAAAGCCTCCATGCAAGTAGGCGGCTTGGAGGATAACCGCCATTACCGCATTACCGTTCAGGCCCGCGATGGGAACGGGGTTGTGGCGGAGGCGGAGACCATAGAGAAAACGGCCGAATCTTCCGACCGGGGATATGTCACCTATTTCGATCATATTGCACAAAACAGCGGCTTTTGGACCGGGGTAGCCCTGGTCAATCCTCATGAGGCGGCCGCGGCCTACACGCTGATTGCCAGAAACCGGAAGGGGCTGGAATTAAGCCGTCAGCAGGGAACCCTGCTACCGGGTCAAAAACGGCTGGATACCATCGACGGATTCTTCGATCAGTTCGACCCCGCCACCAAGAGCCTGGAAGTCCTTTCCGAGCGGCCCTTGGATACCCTGGAACTCTTCGGTACCTGGGACCAGACGCAAATGACCGGGTTGCCCACCGGTGATCACCTTTTCTATACGGCGCATATCCTCTTGGGTCCCTGCCGCAGCGACGGTCGTTTTTCCACCTTCGGGCTGTTCAATCCAAGTGAAGGCGAGATTGAAATCGAGGTGGAAGGTTTCGACACCAGGGGTCGGTTGGTGGGCGTGGGTAACCTTACCCTGGATCCCAAATCCCAAACGGCCGCCTGCGCCCAGGATTTGATCGACGAGCCGCCCGCCTCCCTGGCCTGGTTGCGCCTGCGCGGCAGCGGCGCCTTTTCCGGCTTCAATCTCTGGGGCAAAAATGTGGACCATCTGAGCGGCAGCATCTTCGTCCAGACCGGCGCCCTGGAGAACTTCGTGCCCCGTGTGGAACCCGCCGGCCTGCTCTATATTGCCAACGCCGGCGACATCACCACCAATATTCGCATCGAGGGATTTACCTATGACGGCGGCGCCGTGCTTCAGGAGACCCGCACCCTGCGACCCAGGGAATTGATCACCCTGACCACGGATTTCTACGGACACGCCAGGATCAGCGCGGAACATCCCTTGCTGGTGACCAGTGAGCTCAATCGTCCGGGTCCCGACCGCTACAGCGAGGCGGTGCCCGCTCAGACCCAGGGTTACAACGCCCTGATGATGCCCCACGTGGCGCGACCCGACAATTTCAAAACCGAGGTCTTCGTTCTCAATATCGATGACCAGCAGACCTTCTTCAGTATCAAGGCCTACGACGCGTCGGGTAACCTGGTCGGCGCCGGTGATGCCATCACCCTGCCTGCCAACGGCGGTTGGACAGCCGATGTCTCCCAGCTCTTCGACTCGGGCAGCGGCGTAGCCTACCTCAAACTGATCGGGGCGTCCGATGCCTCTATTCTGGGTCAAGCCTTGTTTTCCACACACCCTCGTATCGCCGGTCAGATGGGCGGCTTTGTGCTCACGCCTTTGACCATCGACTAGGGAGATAACGATGAATATGCTTACCTTTTTTCTGGTTCTTTTTCAGGTTGGACCCGGTCTTCGGGTGGAGGCGTCTCCTCCCGAACCCAAACCGCGCTGGGACCTGGATTTCTCGGTACGCGGTTGGCACTCGAGCGCCGGTTCCGGGATCGGGGGTCCCGGAACATTCGAGGGCGGCGAAGCCATTGCCCCCAGCATCGGAATCGACGCCCGTCGCCGCCGCCTCCAAGTGCGGATGACCTATCAATTCGATACCTTGTTTCAGGGATACGAGCAGCAGTTCGGACAACAATACGATCGCTCCGTGACGCGTCGCGATTTAGATCTGGCCCTGGCTTGGGAGTTCGGCACCTTTCGGGAGCGGGCGAAGAACGACTTTTTTCTTCGCGCGCTTCTCGGTTATAAAAACCTGACCATAACCGAAGATGTCCTGGCCACCACGGATATCAATGACGATTTGCGGCACGACTGGAGAGGCCCGCTTTTGGGCCTTGCCGGGCTGTGGCGACGCGCTTATCAACCCTGGGACCTGAAGTTCGTGGTCGCCTATGCCGACCTGAACACGCGGGTGCAGCAGAAAACCGGATCGCGCACCACCATCTACGAGCCCTTCTCATACCCCTCACAAGGTCTTTTCCTCGATTTGTCTCTGCACTACTATCTACCCGGCCGCTTTCGCAAGGCGCAACTGGTTCTGGGTTATCGGGGTCAATGGTACCGACCGGACGACGAAACCACTCGCGTGCGCAATCTTTTCACCGGCGAAGATAATAATCTGCTGAACGACAGTTTTGAAGCGTCCGGACCTGCACTGGGCATTTCGTTCAGCTTTTAAAAGCTCGGCCCCGTTCTTGACTCTTCGTTTGCTCCCGCCACCACGGACCGGCATCTCCCTTGTTGCAGGACAACACCCTACCGGCTCAAATTCACTTTCACCCAACAATCCGAGGGGAGGGGCACCTCCCCCATCCCCGCTTTTTTTGGAATCAGAACCAGGCGCGCCGCATAATTGAGCACGCGACCGCCTCTAAGCCACCCTTTCCCGAATTTGAATTTCGCCTCTTCGCAAGCGGATTCCAGCAGGCGGGTGTCCCAATGAGTATTTCTTTTCCCGCTGACCCGATAGTCCAGATTGACCCGCACCTTCCAACTGTCAAAAAGGGAGTGATCTTTCATTGTCACGGTAATGACTAAATCCCGGTAGACGCGGTGCCTGTTCCTCGGCGGCGAGGAAACAGACACGATGTTCTCCAAGATATAATCGCATTGCTTTTGGTCGAAACGGGTCATGGGCAAACTGTTTTCACTACCCGCGATCAGCGGCGTCTGGCTGCCGCGAGCAGCGACCTCGGCGCGGGCGTACCTGAAGGCCTCTTGTAGCGTTACCGTCAGCGGGTCCTTGCCCAGAACCTTACCGTAACCGCTCAAGCCGCGCAGCAGGCCCTGGGTAAAGAAACCGCCGCCGTCATCCTCGCCGGACTTTTGCAAGCGGGTTGATGATGACAACAGGCTGATATCCGAGCGCGAACTTAATTTTCCGCCCAGAGCCTCGGAGACCAGGCTGCCGCTGTGGCAAACATCCAAAGTGAGCACCCGACGATCCACCAGGATGTTGTCATCATCGAAATCATCCAGGAAGGCGTCAAAGGCCAGGCCGGTTTCTGCCAAATTTAGGGGATCGGTATCGCGCAACATCAGGTAGGGTTTGCCATCCGTCTCCGAAAGCAAGGCATGGCCCGCCCATAAAACGAAAAGCAAGCTACGCTGGTTGTAGCGAGCTTTCGACTTCAGAGTTGAAAACACGGTTGTCACGCCCGCCCGGTCCGCCTGTAGCCCGGGAAGCAGGGTCACCTCAACTTTCAGTTTGTCCAGAAAATCGGCAAACCGGTAGATATCCTCGGCCACTCCGCTCAGATTTTTCAGTTCAGGACAGGTGCCGTCAAATACACAGTCGTATTGGTCCACTCCCACTAATAATACGTGGGCGTCCTTGAAGTAGGCGAGCGGTCGTTGCTTTTGTTGCGCCTCGAAATCCGGGCGTATGCCGGTCAGATTCGGGACCTGAAACATGGAAAGAAAAAGACAGCAGAGCATCCTACGGTTCCTATTTCGTTTTCACTTTAACCAGGGTTTGCGTCCAATAACCGCCGGCCTTCACAATGCCACGCTTTCCCGGCAAGACGGGCAAGACGAAGGAAGGCAGTAGGCCGCGCATCTTCGGCGGGTTGTCGGGGGTGAGGAACAGGTCCGGCCAGGACGTTTCGTCGGCGAGCAATGTGCCGAAGACCACGATCAGCTCTTCACTGCCCGATACGTTTCCCTGCTTCAGGGGCAAATTAAAGGTCATGGACATCTTGGGATGCAGGGTTCGACTTCGCTCACCCAAGGGCAGGCCGATGACCGAACCGTCGCGAGAAAGCACCAACGCCCGCGGGGCCAGGACTTTGTCACCCGTATTGCGGACTTGAAGCCGGAACAAGGCACCTGGCGGCAATCTCCACACCCCGTCCTTGTCCTGTTCAAAAGACGCCGTTTCCTCAGCGGCGGGCACGAGACGGGCCTCCAAGTGGGCATGATCTCCGCGCAGTTCTCGAATATGTTGCTGCAAGGCGTGCAGCCACAGGCTCCAGGCCATATCGCCGGCCGGGTCGGACCCGCGTGTCACCCAAATCAACTCTCCTTTCTGGTTGCGCAATGCCAGACCGGCTTCCGCGCTTCCGGTAATTTCCAGCGAGAAATACGGATCGTCGAAGGACACCAGTGAGGAAAGCCCTGAATGCGCGGCCACGGCTTTTCGCAGCGCTTTGTGCTGTGATGCATCGAGCGCCTCGGGCCCCTGCTTGCGGCACCGAACCCGTAACCCGCTTGCATCAGAGCCGGCTCGCACAAGGACGGCCCGGTCACCCACCTTCACCCGGTCGATGTTACCGACCAGGTAGATTGCCTCAGGAGTTGCTAAATCCACGGTTAGCAGGATGCCGGGTTGTCTCGGGTCATGCCACGCCTCGGGCGGCGCGTCTCCGGGAAGGATGCGTACCACCGCGTCTTCGGTCCAGCCGGGCTTGGGAACGCCCGCGGCAACCACCGCATCCTCCTCACGGCCTGAAATCAGCATGCCGGCAAAAAAAGGCATCCGCGTACCGGTGAAGACCTTTCGGTTCAAAGCGCCGTGAAAAGAAGGTTGTTGGCCGCGAAGCCTCGCCCGCACCCGGCGGCTCAACTGGGCATAGCTCAGTTGCTGTCCGTCCGATCCTTCCAACTCGGTGACCAGGGCTCGCGTGAACACGCTGCCGTCCGCACCGACTCGGGCCAATTTGTCCTCGCGAGAGGTCGCGGCCATGAAGATGCGACCCGGGTTGTTCAAGCCCGCCCGTTCCAGAAAGAAGCCGTCCTCGGGAGGTAGGTTCAGGTTCGTGGGCGGGTCCGGGCACGACACGGCTTCGGCTGCCTTGGTTACAGTCCCGCGCAGGCTGCCCGAGGCATGGCAGGCATCCACAATGACAACCAGATTCTCGCTTGTGAATCGGGTCAGCAGCTCGGCAAATTCATCGTCCCGCAGACCTTCTCCGTATTTGCTGTCGAACAGCATCAGCGTTTCATCCTTGCCGTCGCTCTCGTCGCGATTCTCGTCGCAGGTTTGGCCGCCGTGACCGCTGAAATAGATCACCACGCTGTCCCGGGGACCCGTGCGAGCGGCAAGTTGACGCAACGCTTGACGATAATTCTCCTCCGTTGCTTCCGCGTCGCGAAGTACGTGGATTCGATAGCCGAAACCCTCGGGTCCAAGCAGTCGGACCATGCGTTCGAGATCCATGTTCGCGGGCAGGGGTTTCAATTCCGCGGCCGCATAAGTGCCCACCCCTACCAACAGGGCATAGGCGCCCTCCTCCGCCACCGGGTTGCCGGCAGCCAGGAGGGCGAACAAAAGCCCCGTCATTTCGGCGCCTCTACAAAAAGCGGCAGATCGATTGCTCCCCAACCGGAAGGAGGTTCGGCGCCGGAATTTGAACTCTTGGTCTGGGTAAAGTAACTCGGATCGATAGGTCCTTCGGTACTGTACAGCACTTTGATGAATTCCGGGCCGGTGTTTTCCAAAAGGATCATCTCTTCAAAGGTCTGGACCTTTCCTGGTTTCAGGGCGCCGCGATAGGACAGATCGTCCAGGGCCGAGATGGTGGTGTCCCGCTGCATATAGAACACGGTCACATACAGGTTCCTTCGGGCCCGGTTGGTCACCTGGATGCGAAGCACGTCGCCCCGATTGGGGAAAAAAGTACCTTGTTCGGGGTCAGTGGTAAGCGGCGGACCCGGTACGAAGCGGCCTCGTCGAATCTTGCCTCGTTCCAACGTTACCAGGGGTCGTTGTGCGGCGGGCAGTTCCTGCCCGTCATCATTGACCAGTTCACGCAGTATGGTCCAGCGCACCGACCTTCTCAGATGCTGCGCCAGGACTTCCGCACTTGCCTTTGCGGCCGGCACGGTGTATCGACCCGGCGGGCCGGTGATCACAAAATCATCCCCCTGACGGCCGATATGAAGATCCAACGCATTGCGCTCTTCCTTGGATTCGGCCACGCGCGGACCGGTGGCAAGGCTTGCCGTCAAGCCAGTGACCAGGTCTTTCGGTAGGTTCGAGGCCAGGAAGACCTTGGGCTGCTTGTCCAACACGCCGGCATGCACCAACCGCAATACACTACCGGGCCGCACGGGTTCCGCGCCCTCGATCCGAACCGCTTTTGCTTCGACGGCAGAGACGGTTTCTATGCGATAGGTTACCGGTTGTTGTTTTCCATCGGAGCCGATGAGAGCCAACTGGTCGCCCGGGGAGAGACCGGCGGTTCGACCGGCTTCGAGAGTAATCGCTGCACCGCCGTTCTTACTGTCCGCCACTCGATAACGGCCCAGTTCGTCGCTGTCCCTGGTGCCGAAGATCTCGTTGTTCAGCCCGCCGCCCAGGAATACGGGGTTCTGATCCGGCTTCAGTGCGCGAACACCGGAACGCAGATAGGGTTTGATATGGTTCCAATCTCGTCCCGGCTTGGGTTGGGTCAGCAGACGCAACAGAGTGTGGCTGAAATAGCCGTGGTGGCCGGGGAGGTCCCCTTGAAACATGCCTTCGCCGGCAACTTCCCTTTCATCCGCGGCCGCTACGAAGACCAGGCGTCCATGGTCGGCCAATTCCCTGCCCAACCAGAAGCCGCCTTCTTCCTCACCATTATTGCCGGGTCGGCCGACCGTGGGCGCACGCAATTGACGGATGCCCGTGGGGTCCTTGAAAGCATCTCCCGAGAAACAGGCGTCCAACAGCACCGTCAGATGGGCGCCCCTATCGAGGATTCGCTTGAAGCGCGGGTATAACTCGTCATCGCTGATCAAGCCGCCGCCCTCGCGGTCGTGATCGCTGGGACAGATGGTTTCGTCGTAACCATTGCGCTCGTCACCGTCTTTATCGGGCCAGGGCTTGCCGTGACCCGCATAGGCAAACACCAGCGCCGTATCTTTTTTCGCTCGCTTCGCCAGATCGTCCAGTCCGTCCAAAATGGCGCGTCTCGTGGCCGCCCCATCCTCCAAGCGTTGCACGGCCTCGGGACTGAACCCATAGTGTTCGATCAGTACCTTGGATAGGACGCGCATATCGTTGACACATCCCTTCAGGCTAGCCTTGTCGTAATCGTTGATACCGACTAAAAGGGCAAAACGACTGCCCTCGTTCGACCTACCAGCGCTTTTTTTACTCCTGTCATATTCGCCGGATATCAGACAGTCAAAGCAACAACATATCAAAACTAGAAAAACAAAATGCCGTATACTTGGAAACATTTGCCACCTCCATCAATTTGTTATTGTGGACACCAGGCCGGAGTAATGGTTGAGGGACTACCTAATAAAATACAGACAGAATAAATAGGATGACCGGTTAGGATCAGATATCATAAGTTGGAAGTTGGAACCCGCATATGCCGGGTGATTGGTGATTGTCCCAAGAACCCAGGCGTTTCCCGAATCTTCTAATCAAACGGTGGTTTTTGATGCACTTCTCCGTAAATTGCCCAACCTCCGACCTCCAATGAATAGTGGATGGTGATGACCGGTGAAGGTGGAGATCGGCATTACAAGGACATGGCAACGGCCGTCTGCCAATCGCTATGGAACGGCGCCCGAAGGAGGCGTGTTTTCTTGAATCCCGGACTGTATCGAGTTCAACTGCCGACGGTTGCGTTCGGTGTCCTCGCTTAACAGCGCCTCCTCGAACATCTTGACGAAATCAGCCGGACAGAGGAAATCAGGAACCTGGTTCGGTTAAGGGGCTTGTTTTCCTCGGGATCCAGATGAGCCTTTTTTATAAATTGATGATATCAGCGCCCTGGAAGAGGCTCTAGTTGGTCCTGGCGGCGGTTCCCAATTTTGGATTGATCGGAAGAAAGAACATTGTCTGACCTTGATAGAATGAACACTATTTGAACCCAAAAGGGGGATCGTATAGAATAGTCTAGTTTTCTTCTTCAAGGTGACAATGCCATGGATTTATCTGGTGAAGATGTTACATCTTTATTGCAAGCCGCTTTAAACGGATCGAAAGAGATCAATGAACGAGACCTCCAAACCATTGTCGACGCCCTGCGAGGCGCGGCAGCGGGTTTGTTGCGCTCTGAGAAAGACCCCAGTCTTCTACAGCCGACCGCTCTGGTAAATGAGGCCTGGCTTCGCCTGGCCGGGTCCGACAACCTGCGCCTGAAAAGCCGCCTCCATTTCGCCGCCCTGGCTACGAAAGTCATGCGCCGGGTTCTGGTGGATCACGCACGGGCGCGGCAAGCTAAAAAACGAGGCTCCGGTGGGATCAAAGTGTCATTGGATAAAGCAGGTCCCGAAAAAGGCAGTATGTTCGATCTCATTGCACTGGAGGATGAACTGAAGCTGTTGGAAAAGCTAAATAAACGGCAGGGACTCATTTGTGAAATGCGCTATTTCGGCGGACTGAACGGAGATGAAATTGCCCGGGTCCTGGATATTTCGCCCGCGCTGGTTTCCCGCGAATTGAACAAAGCAAGGGGTTGGCTTGCTTCGAGACTGAGCAGAGGTGACGCTTGATTCGTGATCGCGTGGCGCACCTTTTTTCCATCTATGACCGCGTCATGAATCTACCCTCGGCGCAAAGAAAACAACAAGCGGCCCATCTCTGTAGCGATGATGTGGACCTGCTCCAAGAAGTCATGGACATGATCGAAGCCGCCGAGCGCATGGAAGAAGACACTCATCCATTCGACAACGATATGCGTGACGCCGTCCAAGAAATGGCCGTGGACATCCTTGCCAATCAGGAAGACAGCATGATCGGGCAAACCATTGGCCACTATACCGTGGAAGAACTCCTTGGTATCGGTGGAATGGGTAGGGTTTACGCGGCGCGTGACATCCAACTGGATCGTCGTGTTGCCATCAAGTCGATGTCGCCGGGGGCCGACCCGGAATGGGAGCCGCGTTTTCGCCGAGAGGCCCGGGTCATTGCCTCCCTGAACCATGAACATATCGTTACGCTTTACGATATCGTGGAGTGGAATGGCGCCCAGATGTTGGTTATGGAGTTGATCGACGGTCAAACTCTCGATCATTTCATTCCCGAGGCGGGCATGAGTGCCACACGGTTTCTCTCACTGGCCCTTCCCATGGTGGAAGCCTTAGCGGAAGCGCACGCCAAGGGCATCATGCACCGTGACTTGAAACCCGGTAATATCATGATCGATACCAGGGGAAAGCTGAAAGTCTTAGATTTCGGTCTGGCCCGGCCGGTGGATATTGTATCCACAAGCGGTTCCTCCGGCGTGATCACCCAAACAGGCCGTGTTGTGGGCACGTACACCTATATGTCACCGGAGCAGGCTCGGGGTAAACCGGTGGATTGCCGCTCCGATATCTTTTCGTTGGGAATCATCTTTTACGAAATGCTTAGCGGACGCCGTCCGTTTAAGGGGGAAACACCTACAGATATTCTCTCTGCCATTATCAAGGACGATGTCCCGAAGCTGAAAACCAGTGGTATTCCCGCGGGATTGACCGAGATCGTCCTACGCTGCCTGGAAAAGCCCCCAGAGAACCGCTATGCCGATGCTCAGGCCCTCCGGGAATCACTGCATCGCCTGAGGGAGGACCTGGCCTCCGGCCGGCATAGGGCCATGCCCGGCCGGATTCGTTCCTACGTTTTGGCGGCTTCGATCAGTCTTCTCGTCACATTGGGCATCCTTGCTTTTTGGCCACAACCGGAACAGCCGCCGGTCCCAAAAGCGGCATCGTGGGATTACTCGGATACTGTTTTGGAGTCCCTTCCGATCATCGCTTTGTCACGTCCGAAACAAAACATCGCGGGTACGCCCTTTTTTGTGGAGTATGTGAGCCTGGCCTGCCTGCGATATGGGCTCCCCGCCCTGATCACGGAATCCAGGGAAGGTGACTTCAACATCTCCCTACATAATTCTCAGGTCGATGACATTACCTACCACCTGGTCCAGGACAGCCCGGAGCAAAAGGACGAACGTCTAACGGCAACCAATGCCTTGGAACTGGCGGAGCTGGTTTGTTTTGTGCTTTTTAAATGGCTGGATAAACCACTACCATCGGTTGAGTTCAAGAAGTGGGCCACGACCAATCACCCCAAATCTTTGGATTCCTATTTTCAGGCAATGAAACACATAGAGGGTGATAAGTTCGATAATGCAAGACAAAAATTGGACCAGGTTCTGATCAATGATCCCAGCTTTGCTCTGGCCATGTTGTTGCAATCCAGGGTTCTCGATGCACTAGGCCGGAAGAGCCCGGCGACTGAGTTGATTCGCCGTGCGGGGAATTTCAAAAGCGAACTGGGTGCGGATTATGAAAAAGCCATTGCCATGGACATGATGTCTTTCCAACAGTATCGCGAGGCGCCAACTCAATGGGAGAACTACATTGGCGAGAGACCACTGGACCCGGACGCCTACTATCAAAGAGCCATGAGTTTCACAAAATGCGAAAACCCATTGGAGGCCATGAAGAGTATCCGAGGAGCGATCGAACTTCAACCTGGAAGTGTCTATTACCAGGGTTACAGGCTGTTCATCCTTTGCCACCAAAGCCAGGCTGGAGAAGCGTTGAAAGAATTGAAGGAACTCAGGCAACAATTTGGAAATCATCCCTATTTGTATTGGGTTGAAGCGCTCGCCCACCTTTCCCTGGAAGACTGGGACCAAGCCAAAGTTGCCAGTTCAGAAATGACCAGATTCAAGAACCCTTATGACAGTTGGGGAACACTTTACCTGGCCAAGGCTGAATTCCTACAGGGAAACTTTCAGAAGGCAACAGAAATACTAGAGCAGCGGATTGGTGAAGAGACAGGAAGGTCCAGTGAACAGCGCCAACTCCAAATACAGGTCTGGAAAGCTCGAATCTATCAATTGTCAGGTCAGAATTCAGCAGCTGAACTGGAGATCGAATCGATTATCGAGCAACTGTCCAATCGCCACCATAGCAGCATGAGATTCTTGAGGGATGCCGCAATTGTCTGTCTCGAATTGGATCGTGAGGACGATGCCGAACGGATTTTGACCCGACTCAAAGAACTGGACAGTGAGCGTCGAGGAATTATCAGCCGGTCTTGTATTGCTCTCGTCCAGGGATATCTGGACAGGAAAAACGGTGGGAAGATCCGGGACAAATTCATGGATGTCATGGCATGGAGTGATGTCCAAAGTCAATTCTTTGGCGCTGTCAGTCTTGAGGAGCGAAACCTGGAAAAGAAAGCAAAAAATGCTTATTTGGACATCGTCAACGAGCGCACCGGCAGGGTAATGCACGAATATCTAGGCGATCGTTGGGTCCTTGCCCATTACCACATCGCCAGGTTGTCCAGGAAATTGGGTCATACGGAGGGTGCTGAGGAATACAGCAAGCGTTTCCTCGATCTTTGGGGCCACCTCGAACATCTCAAAGAGGTACAGGAAGCATCGTCGTGGCAATAATTCCAATTTTTTTCAATTAAGCGTAAATACCTATCCCTGATTCGCGCATTCATTTAACAAGAGCGGGGAGGGGAACATGGGGTTTCGTCTCCCATGCCTTCTTTGCATCGATTATTTCACTCAAGTGGTGACGGATCATGTTCTCCAAGAAAACCGTCCGGCGGTTCTTCTGGGTGGTTGTTTTTACGGCCCCCCTGGCTGCCGGAATCTACCGTTGGCTGGCCCCCGCCCCCGTTTATGTCGCGGCTTTTTGCACCTGCGGTCATCCCGAGCGCTATTGGTGGGGAACCGCAACTACAGATACCGACCAGGCCCTACGCGAAGCATCCGAGCATAACGGCTTGGAAGGAAACCACTGTGCGACGGTGGAACTCATTCGGTGATTCATCTATCGGTTTTCATCTCGCACGCCACTTTTTTCCTTTGTGTGCGGAGAGTTCAAAGATCAATCAAAGGAGGCTTTGACATGTTGGAATTTTTGAAGGTAATGGGCCGAGCGGCCATCGAAGAGGATTTCCGTCGTGAGTTGGAGAAACGGCTTACGCCGAAGGATGGCCCCAATTCCCTGAATCTGAAAGTTTTTCTGGAGGAGAAGGGTTACATCCTCTCTCGTTACGAAATCGGCGCGCTGAATCGTATGGTGACCAACTGCTGCAGTAAGGATAAAAACCACAATCCTATCATCCCGATTGTCGATAAGGTTACTCGTGGAAGCATCGAGGAACTTCATGCCGGTGGGTCGTCCAATCCTCTGGCAAACATTTTCACCAATGCCAAAGGCAAGATGCCGGTGAGAACTCGCGGTGTGGAAACCCAGGATCACAAGCAGAAAGCCCAGGATCACATGCTGCACGCGGTGTTAGGCAATTGTATGGTGGATCATAACTTTCGCCAGGCAGCACTTCGTGGTGATTTTTCGCCTTTCCGCTTGAGTCAGGGTGAGGCCCAGAGGCTGAAAACCCTGGTTACCGAAAATGCCGCCCTCCTAGACGAAGTAGACAACCGCTGGGAGCCCCCGAAACCCTGTCCACCCGCGATTTCCCATAGCGACGATTTCCAATTCGAGAAATTCATCGGCAACGGTGGCTTCAACCTGCCCAATTAACCCGCTACCGGGGCCGGTTTTCCGGCCCCAATTGAGATAGGATCTTATGATGGCGAACAGATTTCTCAATTCCAGAACAGGCGCAATTCCCTCTGCCTTTGACGGTAGGGACTGGCTCTTTGAGACGAATGATCTATCAGGAAGTAATGAAGATGCCCTCACTGTCGAGATATCGAACCCTTGGGATGTTCCTGATCAAAAAAATATCCCCTGTTGTGTTTCTATGGCCATCGTCAGTGCAATGGAGGCTCTCGATCAACTTAGCCCTCCTGCAGAACAGCTGTCTCCACTTTTCCATTATTATACTTGCCGTAACGGAAATTCAGACCTAAGCGACTTGAGTCTTCATCTCGGGCTAAAAAAGGCAATCAGACCCGGTATCTGCCCGCTTATTCATCACAATCCGCCCTATTCCATTTCCGGTGCCCGAAGAAGACCCTCTCCAAATGCTTTCGATGCGGCAAGGAGCAGAGGCATTGACGGGTTCAACCCCATTACCCATCGTTTCGGTTATCGTCGTATGCCAGATCCTTCTGATGCAGAAAGATGGTGTCTGGCTCTGCGTAGAGGGCAACCCATTGTTTTCGGTTTCTACCTGTCCTCAGCCTATCGTCCAATTTGGGATGGCCATAGCGATACTCACGGTCATGTCAACGGTATACCCAGTAATGGCATTTTACATGCCGTTGCAGCACTGGGTTATGACCAGGGAAGGTCAGCGATAAAGATCCGGGATTCGCGTGGCCCAAGTATCGGAGACTTTGGGTACTGGTGGCTTCCATACCAGGTTCTAAGGGTTCCCGGTTTTATACAAGAAGTCTTTGTCATCGAAAAAATTACCTACTGATTCAGGAGGTTTCAAGTGAGAAAAAAGGTTTTCGTTTTAGTGTTGTGGATCCTACTGTTCTCTGGATGTGCCACTACTCATCGCGTCTATCGAAGTACAGAAGCACCGCCGGAAGTAAATGGCGTCTACTATTCGCTCCCACGTACAGTGATGAGTGTAACCGTCCCCGTGACACAAACCATTATCATTCCCGGTCGCTATTCTTCGTATGCCGCCGAATATTTGGGCCAAAAAGTTCCACAAGAGAAGTCACGGTCTTATAAAGTCGGAGTACCTGTTATTGGAGTACGCGCTGAGGCAGACCCAAATCACGTCTACCTTGTAAAGATCAATGGTGGCCCCCTGGAGCAGCGCCAATTAGAGCTTGCCCTAAACGATCACGGGTTACTAACCAACGCCAAAACGGCCGTAGAGAACAAGGCCGTTGACTTCACCATCAACACTGTCACGGGCCTTGCCAACATTGCAGCTAAGACCATAACGATGAGTGCCGGAGAAAAAAAGCTCCAGGAAATATTGAAGAAGCTTTCTGCTGATGAAAAGGATAAGAGGCAAAAGATCAAAAATTCCTGGGCTACCCTTCTTTTCAAAATGGAGGCTAGTAAACGTACCAAGGTTGACAAAATCAAGCTTTCGGAAGTTATGAGTATGGCCCCCTTTGTGGGGAAAGAGAAAGAAAAAATACAAGCCGCTCTGGATAATGCACCAGCCGATTCCGAGGCTCGGTACCTATTGTCGGATACACTTGCTCAGATTAAGCTAGTGCTGGGGAGGGACCCCTCTATTTCTAGCTCATTACAGAGCTTTAAAGAAATTTTTATGATCCCTGGCTCTAAAGATGATGCCTGGTTCGAGGTATGGTCTTTGCTCGGTGGGAGGGAACCTCCAGGTAAGGAAGAGACCTTCGATGAGGGGAAGAAACTTTGGGTTATCCAGAAAAAAGACTTCAAAGAGGCTCTTGAACCAATGGAGCGCCTGGCTGTTTCAAAGGTCACAAAAGAACTGGCCGATTTGAAGAAAAAACGTCAATTCATACAGTATGGTTTAACTACCATGGCAAATATGGATAAAGATGCACTGGAGTTCTTGCTTGAAGGCATAGACAAAGAAATTGCCAACCTGATGCAACAGTTGACCTACAAAAAAACAACTGCAACCTGGAATGCCCAATTCGAAATTGCCCCTAATTCTTTAACTGATGGGTCATTGTCTCAAAGTGTCAATTTGTTCGCTATTGATAGTAAGCAAGGCGTTGTTGTCCTGGCAGGTAATATGTTACTAAACAGCTCACCCAAAGGTTTCGTGGTAAAAGAGTACGGTTCTTTTTCAAAGCCTGAGGTCGTTGCTGTGCAGGTTAATGCTGATCCAAAGGAAACCATAAATCAAATGGTCAAAGGTCATAATATATCATTGACTCGAAAAAAAACGGGCTTCTTTTACCGGGTTCCCCTTTTCGGAGAAGGTCTGGTTGTTCAAGGAAAGATGGAAGGCCAAAACTTCAAAGCGAAGAAGACTCTTGCACGTAGCGAAGTCGCCCTTCCTCAGTTAGGTCAGGAACGTTGGCTGCCATACCGAACAGGAAGCTGGTTAAAAAGCTCCTACACCTTTACCCTGGATCCAATTACCGGCGGCATAACGAGTTTGGTCGCAAGCTCTGATGCTCTGAACCCGGCGATGGTTGATAGTATTTCAGGTGCTTATACAACTATCCAAGATGCAAAAGCAGCTAAATCCGCACAAGAAGATAAGTTAGCGGTGCTACAGCGGGAAAAGAGCTTACTTGAATTGGAAAAAGCCATTGCGGAATTGAAAGGCGAATCATGGCCGCCTCCTTAAGTATCTTGTCTTTTATTAACAGCCTGGCCGCCGGGCCTCCGGCGGCCGGCTTGAATACACCCACTTGAATCGCCGAAGCGATTCAAATAAACCACCAACCAGATTAACTATCATCATGGAGGGAATGATGACAATCAAACTATCTCCGTTTTATGAAATTATGGGACGCTCTCTTTACGATCCTGTCTTATACCAGGACATTATAGACAAGCGCAGGAATTCCCGGCCTCACGGTCGTACCTTCTTTCTTAATCGCCGCGAATTACTTGAGAAATTTCGCAATGGTAATGTTCTCGCCGGTATCAATATTTTCTTGGGGCGCCGCGAGCTGGGAACGATTCAAGCGATGCTCGAAAAATTTCACGATGGAACGGGTGGACTTACCAATCAATTTCGCGTCGTACAGGATCACTTTGCACCAGATCGGGAGACGGGAGCAAATTATTCGGATGAGTTCTTTGCGGCTTTGGGTCTGTTTTGTATGGACGAGGGATTTGTGGATGAAGTCAAAAACGGAAACTTCCTGGGCCTGGTAACCGACCAGGGCGAGAAGAATCGTCTCCAAAGGGCCCTGGGACTCCGGGGTGTTCCCGCCGCGTTCGAGAATATCGATGACGAATGGGAGCCGCCTCCCCCGAGGGGAAGGAACAATCTTTGCGATATGGGTCATACCCATTCGGGGGACTATTTCCATGATGAACACAACCAACTGGTACCCGAAGGGCACCTTGTTCGGGAAACGAAAAAAGATTTACCCGTAGCCTGAGGTCCCCCAACACACATTAATGAAAATGGGCACATTTTCATCTCGGCATAAATGATTCACAATCCCAAATTATAAAAACACAATCACTTCCACTCAAGAACTCAGGAAGGGCTTTCTCATAAGGCCCTTCTCGAGTGCCGACAGGGTGGTCGATCAGCCTGCCCAACGAAAATCAGGGAAAATCAGAAACCGGGTTTGGTTAAGGGGCTACTCATTTATCGGCCTTTGCTTCCAAAATTCTCCGCAATAGATCCAATGCGGCTTGGAGTTGGGTGTCTATGCCTTCCAGCAGACCCGCCCCAATTTTTCTTGGAACTCTGCCGGCCCTTAAGCGGAATAAGTTGTCAATTTGTGTGAGGATTGTTTATGTGTGGTCACATAAAATGCCAGGCTCTGCATGTAGCAGATTTGTGGGGTTTCGTGTGACGTATCGCTATAAAGCAACAATTAGCAGACACTTGTGTGTGGCTTTTGCCCTGAATATGTCTATCGACCCCGGTGCTCATCGACATATTCCGGCGAAGAGAAGCATTGACCCTCGCGTCCATCGAGATATTCCATCCGGAAGAAGGATGTACCCGCTCGGACATCGACGATTTCACCCCCGAACATTGATTGCTCCTCCCGGACCAGGTCATTTTTGATTTGGAAGGTCTCCGGCGTGGGCCTGATAACCGCGGATTCTCCAAGGAAGGTCGATCGTCCCCCCCCGATATACCCTTTTCGAGCCTCTGAGACAGTTGTCCCCGGTCCGCCAACCCAGGGGAAATGCATTTATGCCGATGTGCACCGGGGTCTATCGAGGTTTTGATCAGAATATATCGATGTCGGGACGGGTCCATGATTGTTCCACTCAGGATAGGTTGTTATTTGGACGGGGCCGGCCTTCTTCGAATCCCGAAACATGGATGTCCCGGGGGCGATATCCTTCTTTCGCGTGAAATAGACGGTTGCCGACAAGGACCCCGGCTTCCTAGAGCGAGAAAACGCCCTTGTACGGAGAGTGCGAACCTTGTCCAGGAAAGAATAAGAGGAAACGCCGATGTGCCTGACCGGCTTGCCCTGCCGGGCGAGTGATCATCGCGGGCAGCCGGCAGCCTTTTCCGCCTGAACCTTAACCCGGGACGGGCGTCCACAGACCAACCATGCGAGACGATTCGCGCTACAACAAGCGTGTTCTTCATATCGTCCTCAAAAGGCGCGAACTGTCCTCTACCGATAGCGGCCCGCTTCCATTTTCCGCACGAAATCCGCGGCATGGTGCTTGCTTCCAAACAGCCGAGTGATCGATTGCGACGCTACTTGACTATGATGCATACATCTGGGAGATTTTCTTGACGGTTTTGTTCTGTGCTTTTCTTTTGACTCAAACGGGGCCCACCCTTTTTCATTATTATTACGACCTGGACCTGCGCTACAGCGATAACCTGATTTGGGTGACCCCCCAAAGCCGGATGCTGGGTCCCGACGGCATACTGGGCGATTACTTTCATCGCCATAGCCTGCTCGAAAAGGCCAGGGGTCATATGTTCAACCATTTCAACTTTATTAAGTGGGAACAGACCATGCCCAAGCAGGCTTTTCGCTTCACTTACGTGGTAGAAAACCTTCGCGGTGAGTGGCTGAGTTTCAATGAAGTGGATGTTTTGGTGAAACGGGACAAGAAGGCCCTGCACATGTATTGGGGCGAAGCCATCAAATCGAAGTCCCGGAAGGGCGGCCAATACCGCCGTTTCGACCGCGAGGCCCTTGCTTCGGGCCAGGCGGTTCCTGATTTTTTGAACGCCCTGCCCATGCCCGGGGGGCCGCCGGCCCTGGTTGCCCCCGCGGATGAGGAATTCGTCATTCAACTCTACTGGGTGAAGTTGAAAGCCCCTCCGGTCTTCAAACGAAGGAAAAGCGGCCCCATTGTCCTACCGGACACGTCGATCAGGCGGGCCCGGGTCAATGAACCGCTCAGCGGCGAAGCGCGCCTTGAAGATGCCCACTGGGAACTTTGGAACCATCCGCCTCCCGCCCAAAAACTGAGGCAAAGAGCCGCCGGCGGGTGGAGCGGCGATATGATCCATCTGCATCCTCTGGGTTCGGCCTATTGCATGTTCCGGCAGGACGCCGACAGGTTGAAATTTCAATCGTCGCCCTACCAGAACTACCTGGCGAGTGTCTTGCGAAAGTTTGTGGCCTGGAAATACCGTTTACCTGAAGATGTTCGGGAATCCATGGCCTTGTTGAAGACCTACCTGGAGTTGGTTCCCGGCGACGGGGAAGCCCTGGCCATGCTGATCATCGGATATGAACAACTGAACCGGCACGATAAAGCCCTGGCCCTAACCAATCGATACAGCCCCATCCTGTATTTCCCCTTCACCAAAGAGGTGGCGGCAAGGTACAAAAAGCGCAAAGAGGAACTGCTGGCAATTCGGGACACATTCACGCTCGATCCGAAGATCGATATCCGTTTCCTGTCACCCAAGGACGACGACACGGTGACCAATGTCAATTTGCTGCGCTTCGCCATTGAAGGCGCACCCACCGAGCCCCTGCGCATCGAATGCGCCTTGGACGGAAAAGTTTTTGCCGAATTGGATGCGGTGCCGCCGGAAACCCGCTTCAGTACGCTCGGACTCCAGGACAGGACCAGGCTGACCGTTACCGCCTGGTATTTCAACAAGACCTACAGTTCCGCGAGCATCGACCTGAATGTGTTTCATGTCGATGAGCAACAGGAGCTGTACAGCACCGTGCTGCGCGCGGTGGCCAAAAAGGGCAACCACCTGCTGACAGACCTGGAGAAAGACGATTTCCGCATTCGTTTCAAGGGTAGGGACCTGAAACCGGCCAATATCGAAAAAAACCGGAAACCCCTGCGCATCACCGTTCTGCTGGACAACAGCGGCTCCATGCAGGGCGAATTCATCCAAAACGCCCAATTCGCCATAGGCACCTTCCTCAACAGCTTGGAAGCGGAGGACCGGGCGGAATTGTTGCTCTTTGACCGCATCGTCAAAAGATTGCATGGATTCAGTAACGATGCCGAAAGCTTGCGTGCTTCCATCTTCGGCATCGATCCACGGAACTCCACCGCGTTATACGACGGTCTGCTGGTGGCCCACAACGACCTGCTGGAGCAAACAGGCACCCGAGTCATCATCGTGATTTCGGACGGCCGGGATACTACGTCCAGGTCCATGTACCGGACTGTTCGGTCACGCCTGATCGATTCGGACGTCATGGTCTACAGCATCACCCTGGGCGAGGACAACAACCTGCTGCACTCCCTGTCCAACGCAACCGCTTCGGTATATACCAACCTGGAGAAGGTGACCAACCTGGAAGAAACCATGGGGCGGATCTACGAGGAATTAAAAGCCTTCTACACGATCGAAGTACAAACCGCGGAAAAACCCAAACGCAATGCCCTCAAAGTAACCCTGAACCGCGAAGGAAAGGTACGCACCCGCCTGTTGACCCACCATTAACGGTCTCATTTCCCGGCCTGCCGAATGCATGCGGTAGACAGGGACGGGTTCTTGCAGCCTGAGACCTTGTGCCGGCTTGAGCAATCTACATCGAGATGGATTCACGCTACAAAAAGCGTGCTCTTCATAGTAGGATGTTCGCCGACGCCGGGTTCCCGGCAGGAACCGACGAGAGAGGAGCGAGGCCGATGTCCGAACGCACTCAATACCGCAACCCGCTGGTGGAACGCTACTGTTCCCCCGAAATGGCCCATATCTTTTCCGATGATTACAAATTCCGGACCTGGCGCAAATTGTGGATCGAGTTGGCTCGCGCCGAGAAAAACCTGGGTCTGCCCATCAGCGATGAGCAGATCGAAGAGTTGGAAGCCAACCAATCCGATATTAATTACGAGGTTGCCGGCGCCCGCGAGAGGGAAACCCGGCACGATGTCATGAGCCATGTCTATGCCTACGGGCAACAGTGTCCCAAGGCGCGCGGCATCATTCACCTAGGGGCCACCAGCGCTTACGTGGGCGACAACACCGACCTGGTTCAGTTGAAAGTCGGACTGGAGCTCACCGGTCTCCGCTTGCGGGCCGCCATGCGCGCCCTGGCCGGCTTTGCCCGCGAGTACGCCGACATGCCCACTCTCGGCTTCACCCATTACCAACCGGCCCAGTTGACCACGGTCGGCAAGCGCGCCGCCCTGTGGCTGCAAGATCTGGCCATGGATCATGCCGACCTGCAACACCAGTTGGAGGAATTGCGCTTCCGCGGCGTCAAGGGCACTACCGGCACCAAGGCCAGTTTCCTGGAACTGTTCGAGGGCGATCACGACAAGGTGATTGCCCTGGATCGAGCCGTCACCCAAGCCATGGGTTTCAAAAAGAACTACATCACGGGCCAGACCTACCCTCGCCGCGTGGACGCCCGGGTGACCTCCGTCCTGTCCGGCATCGCCCAGTCCGCGAGTAAGTTCGCCCACGACCTGCGCCTGTTGGCCAACCTGAAGGAAGTGGAAGAACCCTTCGGCGCCAAACAAATCGGTTCCTCGGCCATGGCCTACAAGCGCAATCCCATGCGTTCGGAACGCATCTGCGCTTTGTCCCGGTATGTCATCACCTCGGCCCAATCACCCGCGTTCACCGCGGCCACCCAGTGGTTCGAGCGCACCCTGGACGACTCCGCCAACAAACGAATTTCCATCCCCGAATCCTTCATGGCCGTGGACGCCGTCCTTTTGATTCTGCACAATGTGGCGAGCGGCCTGGTGGTCTATCCCAAGATGATTCAGAAACACATCAATGAAGAACTGCCCTTCATGATGACCGAGAACATCCTCATGGAAGCCGTCAAACGCGGCGGCGACCGCCAGGAACTTCACGAACTGATTCGCATGCATAGTATGGAGGCCGGTAAGGTGGTGAAAGTGGAGGGCGGACAAAACGACCTGTTGGACCGCATCGCCGCCGACAGCGCCTTCCACCTGGATCGCGAGGCCCTGGAACAACTGGCCGACGCCCGCCTCTACACGGGTCGCGCCGAACAACAGGTTGCCGAGTTCCTTGCCGCCGAGATCGAACCCATCCTGGCCGCGTTTGAAGGCGAGGAAGAACCGGATTCGGAGCCCAAGGTCTAAAGCTCCCGGAGGTTTTGTGATGATACGCGGATGGTTCCTGCTCGCCGTCGCCCTGACGGTGCCCGCCCAGGAAATCCAGGAACGCATGGAAGTGATCCTGCGCAACGTGCGCGTGCACGTGACCGATCGCGAAGGCAAACCCGTCAAGGGACTCACCAAGGCGGACTTCCAGGTCACCGAAAACGGCGAACCGCAGGAGATTACCTATTTCGAGCAGATCGACATGGCGCCCGCCCCACGCCGCCAGGTCGATTTGCAGCAGTCGGAAGACACCATCATCGTAGAGAACGCGAGCCCAAACGTAACCGTGGAAGCACCTCCTACGGAACGACGCGCGGTTATCGTCTTCGTGGACAGCAGCAACATGACCCAAGCCGCATTCGACGCCACCGTTGCCTCGCTCCGCGCCCGGCTGCCGGGTTCCGTGCGGGAGCAGGATCGTTTCAAGCTGGTGCAATATGACGCGGGCCTGCGCCAACTGACCGGTTTTACCAACGATCCGGGTACGCTGTTGAAGGGACTCGCGCGGATGAAGTTGCGCGCCGCCTACCGACGCAAGGTGATGGGCATGAACATCAACCTCATGGGCATGATCACTTCCTACGAGCTGACTTCAACTTACGAGGCCGGCCAACAGATCGATAACGCGCTTTACGATAAAGGCAAACTGATCGCCGAGGTCTACAAGGGCCAACTGTTGGGCCTGACCGGCATGGCGCGCATCCTGGAACAGATCCCCGGCGAGCGCTCGATGATGCTGTTTACCGGGACCGGTTACCGCGACCCCAACGCCGATATCGGCAAGCCCGAGGTAGAAAAACTGGCCGAGGATCTGAGCGCCGTCTTGAACACGGCCGACATCACCCTCTACTCCGCCGTGCGCAATGAGCCTGAACCCATCCGCGCCAATACGGTCGACGGTACGGCAAGCTCCGATTTCGACACGGGTCCCGGCAGCTCCGATCAGGCCGATCGCAGCGAGCGTACGGGCATCAGCACCAGGGGTGAAACCAAGCTCTACCAATACCAGAAGAAGAACGTCAAGGGCGTGATCAAACCGTTCGGCGAGATGGCGGCCAAGCAAACCGGCGGCAACTATACCCACATCTACAAATGGACCGATTTCGACAGGGCCCTGGACGATTTTGACCAAAGCACCCGCACCTTCTACAAAATCGGCTATATGCGGGCCGATCCGCGCACGCCGGGTAAGGTGCGCGTCAAGCTGAATGCAAAGCGCGGCCTGCGGCTGAAATACGGCAAGGACTTCGAGGGAAGACTGCCCTACGTGGAACAACCCGAGGATGTTCGCACGGTCACCCGCGAGGGCATGCTGCTGTTCGGCCCGCCCGCGTTGGAGGACCTGGAGGCCGAGTGGCACCACGGCGTCTTCCGCAACGGGGAGGCGGGCTACCGCATCGTGGTCTCCGGCGTGGTTGCCGGTACAGACAAGAGCGAGGGCATCGAACTTGCCTTCGCCGCGCTCAACCGGGTCGACGAACCCCTGGACCTGACCCACATCACGCTCACCAAGGAAAAAGGCGATGCCATAGCCCCGTTCTACGACGTGTTGTTCGTGCGCGACCTGCCCCACAAGATCCGCTTCTACGCTCGCGACCTGACTCGGGACAGGCTCACCCTGGCCACGCAAACCGTACGCGACCGCATCAGTTTCCCGGTACGGCTCAGCGACCTGGCCCTGGCCCAGCCGGAGTTACTGGCGGCGGAATCGCTGAACAAACCCATCCCGGGACGAGCCAATCGCGCCACCACCAATCGCTACAAGAAGGACCCGTTTCGTTTCGACGATATCGAACTGAAACCGCTGCCGATCTCGAAAGTAGACGCAAGCAAACCGGTAGGCGCCTGGTTCCACTACTACCGCAAAGACGGCGTGGAAACGAACCCGCGCCTGCGCTTCCTGCTGCACGCGGGCGGTAAGGCCAGATTGGTCACGCATCAGGTCGCCAAGATCTACGATGAAGACATGCAAACCCGGGGGTTCCTCTGCGTTCTCAACCTGCCGCCCATGGCCGCCGAGGACGCCCGCCTGGAACTGGTGGTGACCGAACCGAACGGCAAGGTGCTGAAGCGTAGTCGCAAACTGACCATGTTGATGCCCTGAGCTCGAAGCAACCGCGATTTGCCTTGACAGCCTAATCGTTGCACATCTCACACGCTTCGGTTAAGATGCCTCATCGCCGGTTGGAGTCTTCCACATGGATATCCTGTTACGGATCGCAAATACCATCGACAAGCTGACCGATCGCGTGGGCCGTTGGTTGGCGTGGCTGACCCTGTTCATGGTGCTGGTCGGCGCTTTCAATGCCGTGGCACGCTACCTCTCGCGTTATGTCGGGGTCAACCTCAGCTCCAACTCCTTCCTGGAAATGCAGTGGTACGCTTTCAGCATCGTCTTTCTGTTGGGCGGCGTTTATGCCCTGAAAAACGGCGCTCATGTTCGGGTAGACGTGCTCTATGGCCGTCTGGGCAATAACTATAAGGTGTGGATCAACCTGGTCGGCACGGTGATCTTTCTCATTCCCTTTTGCATTTTCATGTTGTGGGCCTCATGGCCCGACGTGGTCGACTCCTGGGAGGTTCTGGAAGTCTCTTCCGATCCCGGCGGCCTGCCGCGTTACCCCATCAAAACCGTTGTGCTGTTGGCTTTTGTCCTGTTGCTGGTGCAAGCCCTGGCGGAACTGATTAAATTGATCGCAGTAGTCAGGGGCGCTTTGCCCGACGATTTGGTCAATCAACAAACGGAGAGTGAAGGCTTATGACCGAATCATCACTCGGGCCCCTGATGTTCGTGGTGGCCTTCATCCTCATTTTTTCCGGCTATCCCGTTGCCTTTGCGCTGGGCGGGACCGCGCTTATCTTCGCCGCCATCGGCATCGCCTCCGGTTTTTTCGAGACCGGACTCATGCTGGCCATGTCCGATCGGGTTTTCGGAATCATGAGCAACCAGGTCCTGCTGGCCGTCCCCTTCTTCATCTTCATGGGTTCCATGCTGGAGCGTTCGGGCCTGGCCGAGGATCTGCTGAAGACCGTCGGCAAATTGTTCGGACCCCTGCGCGGCGGCCTGGGTCTGGCCGTGGTTTTCGTGGGCGCGCTGCTGGCCGCGGCGACCGGTGTGGTGGGCGCCTCCGTGGTGGCCATGGGCATGATCTCCATGCCCGTGATGTTGCGCTACGGTTACTCCAGGGAGATCAGCGCCGGTTTGATCACGGCCTCCGGCACCTTGGGTCAGATCATCCCTCCCAGTGTCGTTTTGGTGGTGCTGGCCGATCAGTTGGGCATTTCCGTGGGCGATCTCTTCGTGGGCGCCCTGATTCCCGGCTTGATGTTGGCCGGTATGTTCGCCCTCTTCGCCGTGGGCGTAGCGATCGTCAAACCCAAGGCCATGCCCGCCCTGCCGCCCGAGGCGCGCGATGTTCACGGCCTTGCCCTGTTGCGGCAGGTCTTTCTCGTCCTGATTCCGCCCCTGGTCTTGATCCTGTTGGTGCTGGGCAGCATTTTCATCGGCGTGGCCACTCCCACCGAGGCGGGCGCCATCGGAGCCGTGGGCGCCATGGTTCTGGCCTTGATCAACAAACGGATGAATCGAAAGTGCTTGGAACAGACCATGGACTATACCACCCGCCTCTCGGCCATGGTCATCTTCCTTCTGATCGGCTCCACCGCTTTCGCTCTGGTCTTCCGCGGACTCTACGGCGATATCTGGATCGAGGAACTGCTGACCAACCTTCCCGGCGGCAAGATCGGGTTGTTGGTCGTCGCCAACCTGGCCATTTTCATCCTGGGCTTTTTCATCGACTTCTTCGAGATCGCCTTCATCATCATCCCGCTGTTGGCGCCCGCGGCCAGACTGATGGGTATCGACATGGTCTGGTTCGGCGTGATGATCGGCATGAATTTGCAGACCTCGTTTCTCACCCCGCCCTTCGGCTTCGCACTCTTCTATCTGCGCGGCGTGGCTCCGAAAGAAGTCAAGACCACCGAAATCTATCGAGGCGCCGTTCCCTTCATCGTGATTCAGTTAATCGGTCTGATTTTGATTTGCATCTACCCGGAACTGGTTACCGGATTGTTGTAATCACGTCGAGCGAACCTATAGAAGTGAAAAGGCCCCGAGCGCATCGATACTCGGGGCCTTTAAAATGAGAGCCGGAATATATAATACGCCCTTAAGATAAACCCTCCAGCCCCTCATGGCAAGAGGAAACTGGCAAAAGTGTGATCTGGTGCACAAAATGATGTCTTCCGGCCGGCAATCGGTTGGGTGAAGGTTCGTTTTCCGAAGCCATTAAGCCGAAAAACTCCCGAAAAACCGTGAAAGGAGCACTCAGCCGAGAGCGGTTCGCGTCGATCAGGCAGGCGGGCCCGCCGCCGGACCATTGCCCGAGAGCTATACAAAAGACTCCCAATAAGGTGCCGGTAGAAAAATCATAACTATGTAAAAATTTGCGCCGATTTATCGCCGGGCGTCTGAAAGTAGCAATTCTTCCCGGTTGAATCCAATGACCTTCCGGGAGATTTGGAGCGGCTTGTACAGCAAAGGCTTGGATGGATCTTAAAATGTCGGCAAAATCCGTGTGTTACATTGCCCGAGTGTGAGGATCAGTGTTATAATGAGGCGATGTAAAAATTCACCGGGTTGAGGCGAAAATACCGATTTAACGCTTTTCCCTATTGACTTTATTCAATGCCATCGATCGTTCATTACTTTCATCCATATATTGCTTTTGCCTATTCTCCCAGCTCCTAGTTTCCCACTGGTACGCTGCCGTACTCTTGCTTAAAGGACATGTCTTACCATGAAGCGGAAAGCAGTACTCGTCATTGACGACGACCCCATCTTCCGTGCTTTGATCAATAAGATCTTGGTGGGTGAGGGTATCCGCGTTCTTCAGGCCGAAACGGCCGCTGAGGCCGAGGACCTTTTGGGCGAGCGTCCCGACATCATCATCGTCGATGAACTACTACCCGACGCCAGGGGCTCGGACTGGATCAGACAACAACGCGGTATCGGAAACAACACGCCCTTCATTTTGGCCAGCGCACTCTGGCACCATGCCAATGTGCCTCAGCAAATCGTGGATGAACTGAACCTGGCGCACGTCGTCCACAAGCCGATCATCCCTTCTCTTTTTCGCGAAGAACTTGCCCGCCTTTTGGGCACCAGGGGTGAGGAGAACAAGCTTCCCGATCCGATGGAAAAGGTGGATTGGAACGTTGATTTCAAGATCCTGGAGCGAACTGTCGAGACTCTTTGCCTCCACCCGCGGGACCATGATGCCCTCACTCAACTGGAGAAGCTTTCCGACCGTTTGGGCCGCCTGGCTGAAGCGAAAGGCAGAGACCCGGTCAAAAACCTGCTGAGCCAGATCTCCAACCTGGTGCGCAACGCCGGCAACGGCATTCAGGATCCCGATTGGACTGCTGTTCTGGCCGCGCTCGATCGCGCGGGCGAACAGGTTGAAGTGAAACAGGAGACATCCGTTTCCACCGGCGCCGGTCCCCACCGTCGCGTAGTGCTTACGGTCACCGACGATCGCGCTTGTTTGGAGACAGTGAACCAGGTTTGCGAAATTCAGGGCCTGCTGCCCCTCACCGCGGATTCAGCAACCCGCGCCCTGATCATGGCCCGCCAGACATCGCCCCACCTGGCTTTAATCGATCTGGAAACCTTGGGAACGGCAGGTTTCGAACTGGGCCAGCGCCTGCGCATGTTACACAATCCACAACTGCCGCTGGTTTTTATTTTCGACGAGAAGAACCAGGCCGCCCTGGAAGGTCCGGTTCCCGATGATGCCGACTACCTGCCGAAGCCCCTCAAAACCGACCTGCTGGAAGACCTGATGCTGCACATGCCGCAAGCGGGTCCCAACGAGGGCGCCAACATCCTGATCGTGGACGACGACCGCGTCTTTTTGCATATCTCGGCCACTATCTTGGAAGGTCGCGGCTTTCGCACCACCCTCTTACAGGAACTTCCCCTGGTCGCCGACGAGTTGGACAAGGCCCTGACCGCGGTGAGGCCCGATCTCATTCTATTGGACGTGGAACTGGGCGAACTGGACGGCTTCGATGTCTGCCGCCGCATTCGTACCCTGCCCAATTGGCAGATGATTCCCATACTTTTCCTTTCGGGTCACAACGATGTGGAGACCCGCGTACGCGGCCTGCGTGTCGGCGGTGACGACTACATCGGTAAACCCGTGGTCGGTGAGGAACTGGTGGCCCGCATCGACGCCTTCCTGGAACGTCAGCAACTACTGCAAACCTACCAGAAGGCCATGGACCAACTGGAGCGCAGTCACGAGAATCTTTACAGCATTCTCAACACCCTGCACCAGGGCGTTCTGATTACCAACGAGCAGGGCGTGATTACCTTCGTCAACGAGACCTGCCGCCGCATCTTCAACCTGAGTCGTTGGCAGACCATCAACCGGCCATGGCAGCGCGCCGTCCATCTGAAGCCCGAGGATCGTTCCAGGGTCCAACAAATGTGTCGTCAACCGGCGAGCGAGCGCAAGCGCCTGAACCTGTCGGTAAAAACCGAGCGCGGTCCGCAGTACCGCCTGGAATTGAGTGTTACCGACAATCCCACGGCGCCGGGCGGTCATGTTTTCTACTTCTCGGATATTTCGGAACTGGTCAACCTCAGGCGCCGTCTGCAACCGGAGAAGAAGTCTCGCCTGGTCGGTATCAGCGGACCCATGAACCAACTGCGCGAATCCATCATACAGGTGGCTCGCGGCAATTGGACCGTGACGATAGAGGGCGAAACCGGCGTGGGCAAGGAACTGGTCGCCCGCACCATCCACGAGAACAGCCCCCGCGCCGACAAACCCTTCATCCCCGTCAACTGCGCGGGTCTCAATGAATCGCTGCTCACCAGCCAACTCTTCGGGCACAAACGCGGCTCTTTCACCGGCGCACATTCCGATCAACCCGGCCTGTTCCAAGCCGCGCATCACGGCACCCTGTTCCTGGACGAATTCGGCGAGATTCCGCTGAGCGTGCAAACCGGCCTGTTGCGCGCACTCCAGGAAGGCGAGGTGACGCCTGTCGGCGAGGTCAAGCCCATCAAGGTGGATGTACGGGTCATCGTTGCCACCAACCGCGACCTGAGCAGCGAGGTTTCCGCCGGACGTTTCCGCGAGGATCTTTTCTATCGTGTGCGCGTGGCCCGTATCCAAGTCCCGCCGCTACGCGAGCGCCTGGCCGATATTCCGGTTCTGGTTTCCCGCTTCCTGGAAGATAACCGCGGGCCGGACCAGAACGACCTGGAGATCTCCACCGACGCCATGACCCGCCTGCACGAGTATGATTGGCCCGGTAACGTACGAGAGTTACAGAACGCGGTACAGTTCGCCCTGATCCACTGCAACGGGTCCAAGATCATTCAAATCGAACACCTTCCGCCGGAGCTGACCCAAAACAAGGTACGCCTTGAATTTCACGACGCCCCGGTCGACAGCGAACGTGACCGCATTCTTTCCGCGTTGGCCGCCACCAACGGCAACCGTTCCAAAGCGGCCAGGCTGTTGGGCATCGGTCGCGCTACTCTTTATCGCAAGATCGCGGGATTGGGCATCGCCTGAAAACCCGCGCTCACGCGTGCTGTCTCAAAACTGTCTCAACCGGGAAGCCCTGAGACAAACTGAGACATGACACACTGTCTCATTTATGCGGAAAACTATGAGGCTGACGCTGGAAATGATCGGGTTACACATGTATTCCGCCTTGGCATAATTGATGCTTTCAGCTGAAGCAGATGACGGGTCGACCCATCGGTTTCCCTCAATTGCTTTAGGAGTACAGCATGCGTAATTATATTTCCACCTTGCGTAGTGAAATCAGGATTCCTCCCGGCCGCCCCAAAACCGGCTCCCTGTTTTTTCAAGATACCGCCGAGCTTTTTCCAGATTCCCAAGGTGATGAAAGCCGATTACGCGATTACAACTTGCAGTGACATGTGTTGACAACAGCAGATCTCAATAGATCTTCTCCTCTGTACGCCTCCCGGGTCGGCAACCCCCGGGAGGTTTTTTCTTTTTGCCGGGACCCGATACCATCTTGCCGGCCTGAACCGGTATCTACGGTTTACTTCTCCTGCCTTTCTCTACATGCCGGTTTGGTTTCTTTTCGTGGGCCGGGCTTGAATTTTCAGCCTTTTTCATTGGTTACACGTATTTCCTTTTAAGTGCAGACGTCTTTCAGCAGTCCCCGGAGATCGACATCGGGATCTTTCGACGGCCTGTCCGGGGAACGGCAACATACAATATGAAGTTTTTTGCGCTTATCATCGTGTGAAATACGCATGTTTGATTAGAAGCCTTAGAGTCCCGGACCCGTGATAACTCCCCACTTCTTCTTCATGGGTCCCCAAGGAGAAGTTCAGGGTTATGTCCGGAAAGAAACTGCTGCTGTTCATCGGTCTGTTGATCCTAATCTTGATCATCGCGATCTTGCTCTATCGTAGAGCCGCGGCGCTCGACAACTTGGAAGCGCGACAAAACGTTACCGAGCAAACCGATCAATCCAGGGTAGCCGCCGATATGAAGATCGCCGCTTCGTCCGATGATAAAGACGCGGCAGGCCCGGTTGCCGCCGGCGAGAAATCGCATGAAGATTCCACCTTGCGCAAGACAGAAAAGGACAAGTCTCAAGAACCGGAGGATACCGGCGGCTCTATTTTCGGCAGGGTGGTCCACGCTGAAACCGGGGAGCCGGTCAAGGGCGCCATGGTGCGCTTGATCAGCCTGAAGTTCGGTAGTAAAAACCGGACCACCGCCTCGGATGCCGACGGCAATTTCCGTTTTTCGGAGCTTCCCGACGCAACCTACACCTACTACGCCTCAGCCGAAGAGCTGATTTCCTACACTGCCAAGAAGGATGTTCCCAGGCAAAAGATCGACGAAGAGACACGATCGGTGGGGCCGGTCGTCCTGAAGATGTTCCGCGCCCACCAATTGGTTCTGAGTGTAGTTTCGGAAGAGACCGGGGCCGGCATCCCCGACGCCTCAGTCATTCTGGGCAGGGGTGTGCGGGATGTGCATCGAACCGATAAAGGTGGCAGGATCACCCTGAACCTTTCGCCGGAAATCTGGGATGTAAGAGCCGTTGCGACCGGGTACGCGGAGGTATCTCGCTCGCTTGATCTGGCCAATAACCGGAAGACTGCCTTCCAAATTGCCCTACCGCCCGGCGGTATTTTGAAAGGGGTGGTTGTCAACCAGGACGGTATGCCGGTTGAAAAAGCCAGGGTAGGCGCCCTCGGAGGTCGATCTTTATCCGCCGAGTCCGACATCGACGGCAAATACCAGTTGGAAGGACTGGCTCTGGATAAGTCCTACCGCGTCAATGTCTATTGCAAGGGGTATCGCGGGGCATTCTTCGACAAGGTTACATTCGAGGAGGGCTCGGCTGAAATTGTCAAAGACTTCACCCTGACCCCCCAAGGCGATCACGACCTGGTGATGGTGGGCCGGATTTTGGACAAGGAAGACAATCCATTGGCCGGTGTTTCCCTCCAGATATGGGGCAACGAGGAAACGCTCACCGAATCCAAGGCTGACGGTTCCTACCGAATGACACTGACCCGGAACCGGTACCATCGTTACCACGTTCTACTCAAAAAAGACGGCTATGCATCGATCAGTTCCAATTTCAGGGGGACTTTAAAAGAGGACAAGATACATCAGGACTTCGTCATGGAACCCGCCCACAGTCTCGGCGGTCGCGTGCTGGACAGTGCGGGCAATCCCATCGACCAGGTAACGATATCGGCGCGGACCAAGGGCGCCTACGGCATGTTCCGCCCCCTGGGGAACGATTCGGTCAAAACCGACGCGGACGGGTGGTTCAGCATGGAAAATCTGGGTGAGGAGGTGGAACTGGACGTCAGCAAGAGAGGATACACCCGCAAACGGGTTCCCGTGACGGTGGATCGTGACGACCTGGAAATCGTCTTGGACGGTTTGGGCAGGATCGAAGGCAAGGTTATCGACGAAAACGGCAGGCCGGTTACAGCATTCAACGTGAAGATAAACAATATGGATCGCCGACAAATGTTGTCCAATTACAGTTGGGGTCAGCAGGGCGTGGACTTTAAATCCGGCGAGGGCCGTTTCACCCTGACCGATTTGCAAATGAGCGAGAAAAAGCTGATCATCCAGCCGGTTGACGGGGCGGCGGCCGGATTCGAAAATGTGGCGCCGGCCGAGGACCCTGAAATACGCGTCTTTGAAATCGGAGCGTCCGGCATCAGCCTGGCCGGAACCATCCAGGACGTGCACGGCAGCCCCCTGACCGGAATTCGGGTCGGTCTGATCGTTTATCAAAAGGACGCTTCAACCATGCGCTATTTCGACTGGCGCATGTGGGACATGAACTATTACGAACGCCAGGCCCTTAGTATTGAAAGGATGGTTACCACGAATGACGGCGCCTTTCACTTCAAGAATCTACCCAAAGACAGCCAGGCCGATATCATCCTGGAGGGTCAGGGCTGGACGCGGCGTCACGAACCGAAGGTACTCAATCGACCGGAGGAAACATGGGAGAACCTGATCCTCACGCTCAAACGCGAATCGAAAATCGTGGTGCATGTCAATCGTGAAGTCTATGAGAGCGGTAACATCCGTATCTACGGCGGCAGTCGGTATTCGGACAATACACCCTTGGAACCGAATCGCGAAACCTATGAATTCAAGGCATTGTCGGCCGGCGAATACACCGTGTATATGAATGCCACCGGTAAGGATCAGGTGGACACGGGTAAGCAGGTCAGCCTGGCGGAAGGAGAAACAGCCACCGTCGAATTAGGCTTCGACCCTACCTACACCATCTCGGGCAAGGCTTTCGTAGCCGGTATGCCGGCGGCCGGCTATGGACTGTTATTAGCCGTTCCGGGTGATGAATCGCGATTTTCCAGGCGGCTTGTCCCGGTTGCCGACGACGGCAGCTTCACCTTCAAACAGGTGAAATCGGGCACTTACCATCTGGTGCC
>JAAUYB010146576.1_pt1 | contig 71167 bp, 75 predicted proteins | sample 7278071 | NCBI WGS metagenome assembly JAAUYB01 (sample SAMN14350121, study PRJNA611818) | marine sediment metagenome | isolation source: surface marine sediment (1.8m) | place: French Polynesia: Moorea | collected 2018-08
CCGACGACATGAACGAGGTCCGCCGCATGGCGGACGAGATCGGCTATCCGTTCATGCTCAAGGCCAGCTGGGGCGGCGGCGGGCGCGGGATGCGCCCGATCCTCGGGCCCGACGAGCGGGCGGACAAGGTCCGCGCCGGGCGGCGCGAGGCCGAGGCCGCCTTTGGCAATGGCGAAGGCTATCTGGAAAAGATGATCACCCGTGCCCGGCATGTGGAGGTGTAGATCCTCGGCGACAAGCAGGGCAACATCTATCACCTTTACGAACGCGATTGTTCGGTCCAGCGCCGCAACCAGAAGGTCGTCGAACGCGCCCCTGCGCCGTATCTCAGCGAGGCGCAGCGCGAAGAGCTCTGTGAGCTTGGCCGCAAGATCTGCGCCCATGTGCATTACGAATGCGCCGGCACGGTCGAGTTCCTGATGGATATGGAGACCGGCAAGTTCTACTTCATCGAGGTGAACCCGCGCGTGCAGGTCGAACATACGGTGACCGAGGAAGTCACCGGCATCGACATCGTTCAGGCGCAGATCATGATCGCCGAGGGCAAGAGCCTCGCTGAGGCCACCGGTAAAGCCAGCCAATACGATATCCGCCTCAACGGCCACGCGTTGCAGACCCGGATCACCACCGAAGATCCACAAAACAGCTTCATCCCGGATTACGGCCGCATCACCGCCTATCGCGCCGCCACTGGTATGGGCATCCGTCTGGATGGTGGCACGGCCTATGCGGGCGGTGTGATCACACGCTACTACGACTCGCTGCTGGTCAAGGTCACCGCCTGGGCGCAGACGCCGGAAAAGGCGATTGCCCGGATGGACCGCGCCTTGCGCGAATTCCGCATCCGCGGTGTCAGCACCAATATCGCCTTTGTCGAGAACCTGCTGAAACACCCAACGTTTCTGAACAACCAATACACCACCAAATTTATCGACGAGACGCCCGCGCTCTTCCAGTTCTCGAAACGGCGCGACCGCGGCACCAAGGTGCTGACCTATATCGCTGACATCACCGTCAACGGGCATCCCGAGGTGGAAAACCGCCCGAAACCCCACCCCGAACTGAAGCCCGCCCGCGTCCCTGCGCGGCGCGTGGAAACGCCGCCTGCAGGCACCAAGACGTTGCTCGAGGAGAAAGGCCCGCAAGCGGTGGCCGACTGGATGGCGGCCGAGAAAAAGCTGCTGATCACCGACACCACCATGCGCGACGGGCACCAGTCGCTGCTCGCCACACGGATGCGCAGCCTCGACATGATCAAGGTCGCACCCGCCTATGCCGCCAACCTGCCGCAGCTTTTCAGCGTTGAATGCTGGGGCGGGGCGACGTTCGACGTGGCCTACCGGTTCCTGCAAGAATGCCCGTGGCAGCGCCTGCGTGATCTGCGCTCCAGAATGCCCAACGTGATGACCCAGATGCTGCTGCGCGGGGCCAATGGCGTGGGCTACACCAACTACCCTGACAATGTGGTGCAGTTCTTTGTCAAACAGGCGGCCGAGACGGGTGTCGATGTCTTCCGCGTCTTTGACAGCCTCAACTGGGTCGAGAACATGCGCGTCGCCATGGATGCGGTTTTGGATACCGGCCGCGTGCTGGAAGGGGCGATCTGTTACACCGGCGACGTGCTCGACCCCGACCGCGCCAAGTATGACCTGAAATACTACGTCGCCATGGGCAAAGAGCTGCGCGATTCAGGCTGTCATGTGCTGGGGCTCAAGGACATGGCCGGGCTGCTCAAGGCCTCAGCCGCTGGGCCTTTGATCCGCGCGTTGAAAGAAGAGGTCGGCCTGCCGATCCACTTCCACACGCATGATACCTCCGGTGCCGCCATCGCCACCATTGTTGCCGCCGCCGAGGCGGGCGCGGATGCGGTGGACGGCGCGATGGACGCGCTCTCAGGCAACACCAGCCAGCCGACGCTGGGCTCGATCGTCGAGGCCTTCCGCCATACCGAGCGGGACACCGGGCTGGACATCAGTGCAATCCGCGAGATTTCCAACTATTGGGAGGCCGTGCGCGGCCAATACGCCGCCTTCGAATCCGCCCAGCAGGCCCCCGCCTCCGAGGTCTATCTGCACGAGATGCCGGGCGGTCAGTTCACCAATCTCAAGGCGCAGGCGCGGTCTCTGGGGCTGGAAGAGCGCTGGCACGAGGTCGCCCAGACCTATGCCGACGTGAACCAGATGTTCGGCGATATCGTCAAGGTGACGCCGTCCTCAAAGGTCGTGGGCGACATGGCGCTGATGATGGTCAGCCAGGGCTTGACGCGCTCGGATGTCGAGGACCCCGAAACCGATGTGAGCTTTCCCGACAGTGTGATTGATATGATGCGCGGATCTTTGGGCCAACCGCCGGGCGGCTGGCCCAAGGCGATCCAGAAAAAGATCCTCAAGGACGAAACGCCCTTCACCGACCGCCCCGGGCTCAAGGCCGCACCGATCGATCTGGAAGAAACCCGGGCAAAGGTCTCGGCCGAGATGGAGGGCAAACCCGTCGATGACGAGGATCTCTCGGGCTACCTGATGTATCCCAAGGTCTTCCTCGACTACATGGGCCGGCACCGCACCTATGGCCCGGTGCGCACCCTGCCGACGCGGACGTTCTTTTACGGCATGGAACCGGGTGAAGAGATCACCGCTGAGATCGACCCGGGCAAGACGCTGGAAATTCGCCTGATCGCCGTGGGCGACACCCAGGATGATGGCGAGGTGCGGGTGTTCTTTGAACTCAACGGCCAGCCCCGTACCATCCGCGTGCCTGACCGCAAGGCCAAAGCCACCACCGCCGCCCGCCCCAAGGCCGAGCTTGGCAACGCCAACCACGTGGGCGCCCCGATGCCGGGTGTCGTCGCCACCGTCGCTGCGCAAGCGGGCAAAAAGGTGAAAGAGGGCGACCTCTTGCTGACCATCGAAGCGATGAAGATGGAAACCGGCCTCCACGCCGAACGCGACGCCGTGATCAAAGCCGTCCACGTCACAACTGGCGCCCAGATCGACACAAAGGACCTGCTGGTGGAGTTGGAGTAGCGCGCAAGACGCCATGCGCGTTCCCTGCCTTGTGTTGACCCGCGCGCTTCGCTTAGCTGCGGTTGAACGCGTGGCGGACGTGAGGGCGCATGTATAAGGTTTTGATCTTTACCGATCTGCACATCACCGAGCCGCGGGCGCGGATCATCGGGCTCGACCCGGCGAAGCGCTTTGCTGAGGCCTTGCGGCACGCGCTGGAGCGGCACCCGGATGCGGCGCATGTGCTGATCACTGGCGATCTGACGCATCATGGGACCGCCGCGCAATACGCCGCCTTGCGCGGCCTGCTCGACAACTGCCCGCTGCCGGTGACCGCCACGCTGGGCAATCACGACCTGCGGGCGCCCTATTTCGCTGCTTTCCCTGAGGCGATGCGGGACGAAAACGGGTTTGCGCAGGGCATGTTGGAGCTGGGGCCAGTCCGGTTGATCGTTCTGGATACGCTTGATGAGACCGGCACCGCGCCGCGCCATGGCGGGTATTTGTGTGACAAGCGGCTGGGCTGGCTGCGTGCCCGCTTGCAGGAGGGGGGCGATAGACCCGTCATCATCGCCATGCATCACCCGCCGTTTGTCACCGGGTTCGACGGGATGGATCGCATCCGGCTGGCCAATGACACGGCGTTTCTCGACCTTCTCAAGGAGTTCCCGCAGGTGCGGCACCTGATCTGCGGCCACGTGCATCGGACGATCTCGGGCCATGTCGGCGGCCTGGCCTGGACGGTTTTGAAGAGCACTTGCCACCAGATGCCAATGCTGCTGGGCAAGGAAGGCACCGGGGACTCGATTGATGAGCCAGGCGCTTATGGCGTGGCGCTCTTTCACGATGCCGGCCTGATCCTGCACAGCGAGGATGTGCTGAGCGAACCCGCGCAGGTGAGCCTTGATGACAATTCGGCGTAAACAGGTTTTGCGAAGGAGGATCCCCCGATGGCCCCGATCACCGCGCTTTACGCTGCCGCTCTGGCGCTGCTCTTCATCGGCCTCAGCCTGCGCGTCATCACCTATCGCCGCAGCAATCGGCTGTCGCTGGGGGACGAAGGGGACCGGCGGCTATTGCAACGGATGCGGGCGCAGGCCAATTGCGCCGAATACGCACCTTTCGGGGTTTTGCTCTTGCTGCTGGCGGAGTTGCAGGGCGCGCCGGACCTTGGCGTGCACGCCTTGGGCCTGACCCTGTTGGCGGGCCGGGTGATGCACGCGGTGGGGTTTTCCCGCCGGCCGAATATCATGGCGCTGCGGGTCGGTGGCATGGTGCTGACCATGACGATGATCCTGGTCACGGCCCTGGGTCTGATCCTGCATGGCGTGACCTGAGCAGGCGCAAAAACCAGCGGGTGCGCCGATTTTGCACTTGAAGTGTCGCCCGCATCCTTTTACATCGCCGGGACCATTTGGTGCGCGGGCGTAGCTCAGGGGTAGAGCATAACCTTGCCAAGGTTAGGGTCGGGCGTTCGAATCGCCTCGCCCGCTCCAAATGATCAGACCGACTGGCATGCGGGCGTAGCTCAGGGGTAGAGCATAACCTTGCCAAGGTTAGGGTCGGGCGTTCGAATCGCCTCGCCCGCTCCAGTAGGTTGCGTTTTCAGGGTATCGGGACAGCGGTTTCAGACCGGGAACTTGCGCAGGCAGGCGCGGGATTCGCGTTGAAACTCGCCCAGCGTTGTCTTGATGTCGCGCCGGTCCCCCACGGCCTCTAAAGCGGCGAGCTTTTGGCGTTCGGTCCCGCTGACGTAAAGTTGCAGCATCCGGGCGCTGACCGCGATCGACACCTCCATATCGCGGGTCGAAATCACCTCTGCCTGTTCCAGCGCGGTGGCGGTGGCCGAGATGATCCAGGCGCATTTCAACGCCTGCGCCTCTTCCCCGGCATAGACCCGGCGCGCCTCGGCCGGGAGGGCCGATGCCAGCAGCAGGGCAAGGCCAAGCAAGGCGCAAAGGGAGTTGGGCAGGCGCATAAGGCGGGCTCCTTTCGTATCAAGGCTGGCACAGGGGCCACGGCGGGGCAATGACCAAATTGCGGCCCTTGGCCCCGGCCATCGCGCACCCTATAAGCCGGCCTGAGCCAAGGAGATTTCCCATGCGCAAGGCCAGCGTCAGCCGCAAGACGGCGGAAACCGACATCACCGTGGACATCGATCTGGATGGCACGGGCCGCTATGACAACCAGACCGGCGTGGGGTTCTTTGACCATATGCTGGACCAACTGGCGCGCCACGCTTTGATCGACATGACGGTCCGCGCGACGGGGGATCTTCATATCGACGATCACCACACGGTCGAGGATACCGGCATCGCGTTGGGCCAGGCCTTGGCGCAGGCGCTAGGCGACAAGCGCGGCATCCGGCGCTATGGCGCGTGTCTTTTGCCGATGGATGATGCTCTGGTGCGGGCGGCGCTTGATCTGTCGGGGCGGCCGTTTCTGGTTTGGAATGTGGACCTGCCGACGCCCAAGATCGGCACGTTCGATACCGAGCTGGTGCGTGAGTTCTTTCAGGCCTTGTCGACCCATGGCGGGATCACCCTGCATGTGGATGCCTTGCATGGGCTGAACAGCCATCACATCGCCGAGGCGGCGTTCAAATCGGTCGCGCGGGCGCTGCGCGAGGCGGTGGAAACCGATCCCCGCAAGGCGGATGCGGTGCCTTCGACTAAAGGGACGCTTTGAGCCTGCGGGGAAGCGCCGGGGGGTTCACACCCCCGGACCCCCGTGGAGTTTATTCGGCAAGATGAAGCAGGAAGTGGTGCGCAAGATATGCTGACAGCCATCATCGATTACGAAAGCGGCAATCTGCATTCGGCCGAAAAGGCGTTTGAGCGCATGGCGCGGGAAACGGAGGCCGGCGCGGTTGTGGTGACGGCGGATCCGGATGTGGTGGCGCGGGCCGACCGGGTGGTGCTGCCGGGGGACGGTGCCTTTCCGGCCTGTGCCGAGGCGCTGCGCAATGCCGGGGTGTTTGCCGCGTTGATTGAGGCGGTAGAAGAAAAGGGGCGGCCGTTTCTGGGAATTTGCGTCGGCATGCAGCTGATGGCGCGTAAGGGGCATGAGTATCGCGAGACCGAGGGACTTGGTTGGATCGATGGCGAGGTGGTGCATATCGCGCCGTCTGACAAGGCGTTGAAGGTGCCGCATATGGGCTGGAACGATCTGGTGATCGATTTGCCGCATCCGGTCCTGGACGGGGTTGCGACTGGAGAGCACGCCTATTTCGTGCATTCCTACCAGATGCAGCTGGGCGATCTGACCCAGCGCATCGCGCATGTGGAGTATGGCGGGGACGTCACCGCCGTTGCGGCGCGCGACAATTGCATCGGGTTGCAGTTTCACCCGGAAAAAAGCGCTGCAACCGGGCTACGGATGATCGCAAATTTCCTGCGTTGGGCGCCGTGATCCGCGGGCCGCGCCTTGGGTGTGGCGCGGCCCTGCGACAGGCCTTTACTGAAGGCGCGACCAAGTCTGTTTCGAGCATAGAAGCCCGCCCACGACGCAGCCACGCAACGCGAGGCTGTTGCCACTGAGGGTCATCTTGCCGATGTAAATCTTGTTGTTCGACGGCCGCCAGACCCGGCCTTCGTACCGGCCATTGCCCCGCGGCACCATGTTGATGACCAGCGTTTTGCCCTTGTTTTCAGACTCGTATTCGCCGGTGTCGTTGAAGGTCCGCGTGATGACCCCGCAGATCTTGCCCGAACAGGTCGTCATCCGCACATGCGCATAGGCGCCGTCATCCACCTGCGTCTTCCACGTGCCCAGCACCGGGTCGGCCAGCGCGGCCCCGGCGGCCAGGATCATCCCTGCAGCGATTGCGATCAGTCTCATGGTGTCCTCCTCCAACTTGACTTGACCGATCCTGACGTAAACCAGGCCCGCCGATCAAGACTGACGCCGGGTCGCGTTGCATCTGCCCTCACGTCATGTTTTACGGTCGCCAAAGCTCGCCAAGGACACGAAATATGATCCTCTACCCCGCCATCGACCTCAAAGATGGAAAGGCTGTTCGCCTGCTGCGTGGCGATATGGACAAAGCCACGGTCTTCAATGACGACCCCGCCGCGCAAGCTTTGGAGTTTGTGGCGGCGGGGTGTGAATGGCTGCATCTGGTGGATCTGAATGGTGCCTTTGCCGGGCAGCCGGTGAATGCCGGCGCGGTCGAGGCGATCCTTGGCCAGACCAATACCCCGGCGCAGCTGGGCGGCGGGATCCGCGATATGGCGACGATCGAGATGTGGCTGTCCAAAGGCCTTGCCCGGGTGATCCTGGGCACTGTGGCGGTGGAAAACCCCGACCTTGTGCGCGAGGCAGCACAGACCTTTCCCGGCAAGATCGCGGTGGGGATCGATGCGCGCGGCGGCCGTGTGGCGACCAAAGGCTGGGCTGAGGAAACGGATGTCGACGCGGTCGACCTCGCGCGTTCGTTCGAGGACGCCGGCGTGGCGGCGATCATCTATACCGACATCAACCGCGACGGCGCCATGCAGGGCCCGAATGTGGAGGCCACCGCAGAGCTTGCCCGCGCGGTGAGCATTCCGGTGATCGCCAGTGGCGGGGTGTCGTCTTTGGCGGACCTGATTGCCCTGCGCGATTGCGGCGTCGCACTGAACGGCGCGATCTCGGGCCGGGCGCTTTATGACGGCGCGCTCGACCTCTCCGAGGCGCTGAAGGCGCTGAAACCCTGAGACGCGGCCTTCACAACGCACGACAGACAGGCTAGGCCAACCCTATGCTCAAAACCCGCATCATCCCCTGTCTGGACGTGGCCGATGGCCGTGTTGTCAAAGGTGTGAACTTTGTCGACCTGCGCGATGCCGGCGATCCGGTGGATGCCGCGCAAGCCTATGACGCCGCCGGCGCGGATGAGATTTGCTTTCTGGACATCCACGCCACGCATGAAAACCGCGGCACGATGTTTGACGTGGTCACGCGCACGGCGGAACACTGCTTTATCCCGCTGACGGTGGGCGGCGGCGTCCGGACGGTGGCCGATGTGCGCGCCCTGCTGCTGGCGGGGGCGGACAAGGTCAGCTTCAATTCCGCCGCGGTGGCCAACCCGGACGTGGTGGCCGAGGCCGCCGATCAATTCGGCAGCCAATGCATCGTCTGCGCCATCGATGCGAAATCCGTTGCCCCCGACCGGTGGGAGATTTTCACCCATGGCGGCCGCAAATCCACTGGCATCGACGCGGTGGAATTTGCCCGCACGGTTGCAGCAAAAGGCGCAGGAGAGATCCTGCTGACCTCGATGGATCGCGACGGAACCAAGGCCGGGTTCAACCTGCCGCTCACCCGCACCATCGCCGATGCCGTCGACATCCCGGTGATCGCCAGCGGCGGGGTTGGCACGCTGGACCACCTGGTCGAAGGCGTGACAGAAGGCCACGCCAGCGCAGTACTGGCCGCGTCGATCTTTCACTTCGGCACCTACACCATCGCCGAAGCCAAGGCGCATATGGCCGCAGCCGGCATCCCGGTGAGGCTGACATGACACTCGACGATCTCGCCGCCATCATCGCCGCCCGCGCCGAGGCCGACCCGGACCAAAGCTGGACCGCCAAGCTCCTGGCCAAGGGCCCTGAGAAATGCGCCGAAAAATTTGGCGAAGAGGCGGTCGAGGCGGTGATCGAAGCGGTCCGCGGCGACCGCACCGCGCTGACGGCCGAGGCCGCCGACGTGCTCTTTCACCTGCTGGTCATGCTGCAATCCCGCGGCGTATCCTTGGACGATGTGATGGCCGAACTCGCCCGTCGGCAAGCGCAATCTGGCCTGCAGGAAAAAGCCTCCCGGCCTCAGTCCTAAAGTGCCGATGGGACGGTGGGCGGGGCGCCTTCGACGCAGTCGAACAGCGCCGCACAACGTCAGAGCTTTGACGAAATCACCCCGGTATTGAACCCGCCCATGCGCAGCTCGCCAAAAAGCCGTTGATACTCGATCTTCGGACAGCGGTTCATCACCACGTCCACCCCCCGCGCCTCGGCCATCTCCGCCGCCGTACGATGCTCGACACCAATCTGCATCCAGATCGTATGCAGATTTGGTAGGCATTCCAAAGCCGTCTCGACAATCGGCGGCACATGGTCTGAGCGGCGAAAGATATCCACCATATCCACCGTTTCGGGGCAGTCCTCCAACCAGCCACGCACCTCTTGCCCAAAAAGCCGCTCTCCTGCATGGCCCGGGTTTACCGGAATCACGGTGAAGCCCTTCAACGACAGATAGCGCGCCACGAAATAGCTTGGCCGCACCGGGTTCATCGACACCCCAACCACCGCGACCACCTTGGTCCGGGTCAGGATGTGTTTCAGATCTGCATCCGTGTAACTCATACCCGGCACGCTAACCTGCAAATCCCAAAAGAAAAAGCGCCCAAGTCGACACTTGGGCGCCAGTCACGGAACGAGGGACAGTGAAGGTGCCTCGAAGGTTCCGGCTCCGTGGCACGTCTCTTAGATAGGCACAAAAGCCACAGTTTGAAGAGGCGTAAAGAATTTGTTACCAAAAACCTTGACCGCCCTCATGTGGCCTCTCCCAGCGCGTCATGCGCGGCCTTTTCCGTGACGCTGGGATGCAAGCGCTCGGATCGGTCCTGCCCCACCACGCGCGGCGCCCGCAGCAGAAAGAGCTTGCCCATCCCGCGCCACGTGCCCACCGACGGCGCGTCCATGTCACCTGGGAACCGGTCGCGCCATCCCACAGGCAAGGCCAACGCACACCCCTCCAAATGCTCCAGCATCCAGACCAGGGGGATATTGGCCAGCGGCCGGGCCGGGGCAAACCCGCCCAACTGCCCGCCGACATCGCCATGAGTGCCGCGAAACCAGACCTGTTCCAGCCGCCCGTCAAACTCCGGCGGGCACGCCCAGAGCACCGGACCATAGGCCAGGCGCGTTTCATCATGCGCTATCGCGTGAAACCCGTGCCGGCTTGTCCGCCCCAACTCGTGGCTGTGAAACGCATGTGTGGGTTCGGAAAAGCGCCAGAGCAGCGGCAGCCTCAGGCCCAGCGCCTTGACCGTGTCCCAGACCCCCACCATCTCGATCGGCGCCTCCGGGTGGCAATGGCGCTGCGCAAAGCGCCGCGCAGCCTCACCATCGGGATCAAAGCGATAGAGGCGATAGATCTGGCGGATATTGCGTACAGTTGCGGCATCGGCCCGCAAGAGCCCCACCCGGTCAATCACCCCGGCCAAAGACCGCGCCGCAAAGGCCCCGCGCGAATAGCCCATTAGGAAAATCCGGTCCCCTGGTCGGTAGCGCGACGCCAGATAGCCATAGGCGCGCCGGATCTGGCGGTTGATCCCGCGCCCCATCATCACATCCGCAGCCGAGCGCCAATTGCGCCACTGCACGCCCGCCTCGTAATAGACCGACGCATGGCCCTCTTCGCACAAAAGCTTCCAGGTCAGGCCGGCATTGGTTTCCTCACCCGGGACGGTCGACGACATCGTGCCGTCAAGGATGATTACATGGTCAATCGGGCCGCGGCGGCGCACATAAGCGGAATGGCCGGTGGCAAAGCGCCGCCGGACCCATCCCAGTATCCTGTCACTCAGCCGCGATTGCGTCATCCTGCAACATGCTCCAGACCCGTTGCGGCGTGAACGGCATATCCGCCTGTCGCACCCCGCGCGCCCATAGCGCGTCCTGTACCGCGTTGGCCGTAGCCGCCATCGCGCCCACCGTACCCGCCTCGCCACAGCCCTTCATCCCCATCGGGTTGGTGGTCGAGGGCACGGGTTCAACGTCAAACGCGATCATGGGCACATCATCGGCCCTTGGCATCGCGTAGTCCATAAAACTTGCGCTCAACAATTGGCCATCTTCATCATAAACCACCCGCTCGGTCAGTGCCTGTCCGATCCCCTGCACCACCCCGCCATGCACCTGCCCCTCGGCCAGCATCGGGTTGATCAGATTGCCAAAATCATCGACGACGGCATAGCGATCGACGATCACGGACCCAGTCTCCGGGTCCACCTCAACCTCGGCGATGTGCACGCCATTGGGAAAGCTGCGCGCCGCAAGCTGCGCGGTCGCCTGCCAGCTCAGCAGATCCTCACGCCCCGCGTCACGCGCCATCTGCGCGGCCTCGAGCATCGTCGGTGTCAGGTTTGACCCCTCGGCGCGAAAGCGTTCGTCGTCAAACTGCACATCCTCGGCCGCGACTCCCATCTGATCCGCAAGAAACACGGAAAACCCGGTGATCATGTCCGAGACCGCCTGCAAGGTGACATTGGCCTGCACGGTGACCGAACGCGATCCGCCCGTGCCGCCACCGCGCGCAATCAGGTCACTGTCGCCCTGCACCACGGCGATCCGGTCAGCAGGAATGCCCGTCTGGTCTGACAGGAACTGGGCAAAAACCGTCTCGTGCCCCTGCCCGTTCGATTGCGTGCCCACATAGATCAGCGCGCCGCCCTCCTCGGTGAATTCGACCTTCACGTCCTCCGAAGGGTTCCCCAAAATGCTTTCGATATAGTAACAGAGTCCCAGCCCGCGCAGCTTGCCCGCCGCCTCGGACGCCGCAATTCGGGCGGAAAAGCCAGCGATATCAGCGGTCTGCGCGCCGTGGGCCAGCACCTTGTGGAAATCGCCAACATCATAGGTTTCACCGCTGCGGGTCTTGTACGGAAACTGATCGGTGCGGACAAAGTTGATCCGGCGCAGCTCAAGCGGATCGACGCCCAGCTCACGCGCCGCCCGGTCCATGGCGCGTTCCAGCACATAGATCGCCTCGGGCCGGCCAGCACCGCGATAGGCGTCGACCTGCGTGGTGTTGGTGTAGATCCCTTCGCAGCGCATATAGGCCGCCGGGATATCGTAAACGCCGGTCAGCACCTTGGAAAAGAGCTCGGTCTGGATGGGCTGGGCGAATTGCGAATTGTAAGCGCCAAGGTTGCAAATCGTTGTCGCGCGATAGGCCACGATCCGATTGTTGTCGTCAAACGCCAGCTCGGCCCGCGTGGTCAGGTCGCGCCCTGCATTGTCGCTGAGCATCGCCTCGGAGCGGTCCGACATCCAGCGCACCGGGCGGCCCAGCTTGCGCGCGGCATAAGCGGCGACGAAGTATTCCGGGTAGGACATCGCCTTCATCCCGAACCCGCCGCCCACATCGGGGTTGGTGATGCGGATGGCATCGGTATCGAGGCCCAGCGCCTTGGCGAGCTGGGTTTTCATCCCCCAGACCCCCTGCCCATTGAACGACAGGTGCAGGCGTCCGTCCAGCCATTCGGCGTAACAACCCCGCGGCTCCATCGCGTTGACGATGATCCGGTTGTCTTCGATATCCAGCGACACGACGCGGGCGGCATTGGCGATGGCGGTGTCGACTTCGGCCTCATCGCCCAAGCCATAGTCGAAGGCACGGTTTTCGGGGGCCTCCGGATGGATGGTCGGCCCACCGGCAGCGAGGTCCAGATGCACCGGCAATTCGTCATAGTCGAACTCGATGAGCTCAGCCGCATCGCGCGCCTGCTGCAGCGTGTCGGCGATTATGACGGCAATCGCCTCGCCGACAAAACGCACGCGGCCTTCTGCGAGGAACGGGCGTTTGGGCGCCGCGCCCTTGCTGCCGTCGCGGTTGGTCACCAGCGAGGCCGCCATCGCGGTGTTCACGCCGTCGTCCAACATGTCCTGCGCGGTTACCACCAGATGCACGCCCTCGGCCGCACGCGCATCCGACACATCCAGCGTGGTGATCTCGGCATGCGCAACGGGTGAGCGGAACACATAAGCGCGCAGCCCCTCAGCCGGTGCAATGTCATCGACATAGCGGCCTGCCCCGGTCAGGAACCGCACATCCTCGACGCGTTTAACCGACTGACTTTTGCCGAACTTCTCCATACCGCTCTCTCCCGCGCTGGGTTGCCTCACGGGCGGGACACTAGATTGCCGCGCGGTGTTGTCCAGATGGGGTCTGGGCGTTTTGCCCGATCGTGACGGTCCGGGCCTGGCCATAGCCGTTAAAGGCGCAGATCAGCGCGGTGGAATAGGCGCCCATTCCGGGGATCAACAGGTAGTCGCCCTCTGTGAGAGTGTCGGGCAAGGGCAACGGATCCGGCAGTCGATCAAGACTGTCGCAGGTTGGGCCAAAGACGATCCGCTTGTTGGGTTGGCCAAGGCGGGGGCGCCCCTGCGGCGTGATCACCTGCAGCCGCGCCACCGGCGGCATGTCGCGCCACTCGGCCAGGTGGCCATAGACGCCATCGTTGAGGAACACGGCGCCCTCTTCGACGTGTTTGACCCGCAAGGCCAGCGTCATGCAATCGGCCACCATGGCGCGCCCCGGTTCGCAAACGATATCGGGTGGCGTGGCAAAGCTCTGCTGGCTGGCCGCGCGGATCGCGGCGAAAACGGGGGCCAGATTGGGTTTGGCGCCATCGCGCTCCGCCGCAAAACCGCCCCCAACATTCAGCCGCTTCAGCTGCACGCCTGCGTCGCGGGCCACCGCGGCGGAGGTGGCGATCAGGGCCTGCCACGCCTTGGGATCGGTGCATTGCGTGCCGGGGTGGAAGGTCAGGCTGGGGCAGAAGCCCATCTCTGCCACTTGCCGCAACAGCGCCGCCGCCTCATCCGGCCCAGCGCCGAATTTCGAGCCAAAGCAATAAGCTGCCCCCGGCACCGGCAGGCACAGGCGCACGGCGATCTCACTGCCTTTGGGCAGACCGTTCAACTTCGCCAACTGCGCCGGGCGGTCCACCGACCAGGACGCAATGCCAAAGCCCAGCGCCGCGGCGATCTCGGCCTCCGACCGCACCGGGTTGTGGTAGTGCAACTGCGCGTCCGGTGCCACGTCGCGCACAGCTGCCATTTCGGCGACCGAGGCCACGTCAAACGCCGTCAGCCCGGCCGCCACGAGGTTCTGCAGCACCGCCGCCGACGGGTTGGCCTTGACCGCGTAGGTCACCTGCCCGGGAAAGCCCTTGGAAAAGGTTTCAGCCGTCTCGCGCAGTATGTGCGGCGCAAAGAACAGCACCGGCTCGTCCGGGCGGGCCGAGCGCAGCCACGCCTGCGGTGTGATGGGAAAACCTTGTGCCTGCATCATGCGCACCCTCTTTATCCGGGCTTTTCAACAGCATGACATGGCGCGGACTCGATTCCGCTGGGCATTTTCGTCATTTATGCGATAATACTCGTCATATCGACAAGGTTAATGGACAAATGGACGACACCGACCGCCGTTTGATGAGCTACCTGGCCGAAGACGCGCGTACCCCCGTGGCGACGCTTGCGCGCCGTTTGGGGCTGGCGCGGACCACCGTGCAGGCGCGGATCGACAGGCTGCTGGAGCGCGGGATGATCGCCGGGTTTACCCTGCGCGCCGGTGCCTCACTCCGCGCGCCGATCCGTGCCACCGCGCTGGTGTCGGTGGAGCCGCGCGCTGCCCCTGGCGTGCTCGCACGGCTGGAAAGCCTGCCGCAGGTGCAATGCGTGCACACGACCTCTGGCCGGGTCGATCTGATCGTGGAACTCGCCGCCGAAACCACCGAAGCGCTGGATGAAACGCTGGACCGGATTGGCGAGGCCAAGGGTGTGCGCAGCTCGGAAAGCCTGATCCATCTCAGCACCAAGCTCGACCGCCGGGTCTGAACCTACTCGTCTTCGGGCTCCAACCCGTAGCGCTTGAAGAGCCCGCCCTGGAAGATGAAGAACAGAAAGATCGCTGCGGTCAGGCCGAAAGTCTTGAAATAGACCCAGACCTCGGTGCTCATGCTGCGCCAGACCAGCTCGTTGAGCAGCGCGAGACCGAAGAACAGCCCGGTGACCCGCTTGGTCAGGATCATCCAGCCCTCTTCCCGCAGGGGCATCAGCCCCTCCATCACCACCCGCAGATAGGATTGCCCGCGCATCAGGCCAAAGCCCAGAAGCCCGCCAAACAGCAGGTAGATCAGCGTCGGTTTGATCTTGAAAAACCGCTCATCATTCAGCCAGACGCTGAGCCCGCCAAAGACCACGATCAGCACGGCGGTGACCAGTTGCATGCGGCTGAGATGCCCGGTCAGCCACCAGAGCGCGCCGATCGAGGCGAGGAACACCGGGATGAACCCGGCGGTGACAACGATAAACCCCTCATAATCCGTCCCGCCGATGGCAAAGACCTCATCCTTGAGCCAGAGATAGGCGACGAAGAACCCCAGGATCGGGCCGAATTCGAGCGCCGATTTCAGCATCGGGTTGATCTGGGGGTTGTCCATGCCGGTCTCCTTTGACCGAGAGATAAGCCGTCTCGCCGCTCAACTCAACGCTCTCAGCCCCCCAGCAGCGTCAGCGCCCCCACAAGGATCGTGGCCAATACGAAACCGGCGAATTTCTGGAAATGGAAAAAACTGTCGCGCCAGGGATTGCGGAAGGCCACGCCCTCGTGGTCCGAGGTGGGCGACATCAGCGGCGTGGCGTTCTCCAGCGAGTACCAGAAGGCCTCTGTCCAGTGCTTTTCGGCAAAACTGGCGGCCCTCCGCGCGATCCAGGCGCCCAGCAGCACCAGCCCAGCAAACCAGCCCAGCACCCAGAAAGGCCGGATGCCGAAGCCAGTCAGCGCGTAATGCACCCAGTTCCCCGCCCAGCGCAGGGTCTGGCCGTCCTGCCGGTACCAGCGCATCCGCTCCTTGTGCCGGGCCAACGCGACGCGATCCGCCGCCCGCTCTGCGCCCGTCTCGCGCAGGACCCGTTCCAACTGTCTGTATGGCTGCGGCACAAAGCCGTCGCCTTGTGCTGTCACGAAAGGCCCACTCACGATGGCATCGACAAAGTCTCGGTCGATCTGTGCCACGTCATAGCCGTCCCCCGATCCCGCGCCGCCCAGCCGGTCGTAACGAAACCCCACCGGATCCACTGGCACCGCCGTCCCATCTGCGCGCAGCCAGCTGTCCGGCATCTTGAACTGCAGGCTGTCCGTTTGCGCATTACGCAAAACCAGCTTTGCCTTCGGCGCCCAGGAAGGGACATCGTCCTGGCCAGGGCCCCACAGCATCAGAGCCTGGCTGGTGGTCTCAGTCAGATCGACGCGCCCAGCAAAGTTGGAGCCATGCAACTGGATGTGCCTACCCACACTTGCACCGATCAAACGCACCTCCGCGAACTCCGCCCCATCGCGCAGATACAGATCCCCCCCGACCGAGAGGCGACTCGCGTTGAACAGGTTGACGAACCGGGAGCCGTCGGCTTCCAGATTGCCCCCGACCCGCGCGCCTAGCAGATTGACTTCTGCAAACTCCGCCCCGCCGCGCAGGTACAGACCGCCTCCGACCGAAAGGAGACCCGCGTTGAACTTACCGGTGAACCGGGAGCCGATGGCAACCAGATCGCCCCCGATCCGCGCGCCCAACAGATCGACGTCTGCAAACTCCGCCCCGATGCGTAGGTACAAACTGTCTCCAACCCACAGGCGATCCGCGTTGAACTTGCCGGTGAACCGGGAGCCGGTGGCCGCGAGTTGTCCCCCGACCCGTGCTTCCAAGGCGTTGGTGCGGGGAAAGGTGCCGTTGCGCAAAAACAGGTCGCCCGAAAGGTCCAGATCCTCCAAATCGAGGTCGCTGCCGACCCGGTTGCCGTCGAGCGACAAGTCACCCGCCACTTGCGCGTCTTGAAAACTGGCCCCTGCGGGCAGGCGGCTGTCCCGCAACCAAAGCGTCTGTGGCAGGCGCTCAGAGGCGAGGCTCAGCCGCTCCAGCACCTCAGCACAGCGGATCATGACACGGCGCTGCGCGGTGACTTCGGTATAAGGCGCGCGGGTAGTGATGGTTTTGATGAAGCGGGCAGAGAGGGTGCGTTCTTCGGGCCAATCATCCTCGGACCGCGCGTTGCAGCCCGCCCCGTCATTCCCACCGGTCGCAAAACTCATATCCGCCTGCTGCCCACGGCAGATGCGTTCCCACGCGTATTCCTCGGACGGGCTGCTGCCCTCAGGTGCCGCAACCGGGCAGGTGTCAGAGCCGTCCACCATACGCGCGGGCTCCTCCGCCCAGATCGGACCGGCAGAGACCAAAAGCACAAACAGAATCACCAGGCGCATCAATTCCTCCACGCAATGCAAAGGAGTTTATCCGCCCATCTCGACAATCACAGCCCCCAGCGCGATCAGCGCCATCAGGGCGACGCGCCGGGGCCCCACGGTTTCGCGCAGGAAAAGCCAGCCGATGAGCGCGGCAAAGATGGTGGAGGTTTCGCGCAGCACCGCCGCCTCGCCCACCTTGTCGAGCCGCGTGGCCAGCATGATCGAGCCAAAGCTGAAAAACGCGATGATGCCACCGACAAAGCCGCGCAGCAGCAGGGGTGGCAGGGCAGGCGGCGCGGCGCTGCTGCGGTAGCGCAGGAATGCGAGCAGCGGCATGAACCAGCCGTCGATCATGAAAAACCACGCCAGAAAGGTGAACGGGTCGGCGGTAGCGCGGATGCCGTAGGCGTCATAGGTGGTGTAGAGCGCGACAAAGCCGCCCGTGGCCACGGCGAGCGCAAGGGCGGCCGGCAGGCGCGCGCGGTCGGTTTCGAGAAAGATCAGATTGTAGACGGCCAGGCCAAAGATCCCGGCCAGCAGCGTGGCAACGCCAAGCCATTGGGTGACGGTGAAAAGCTCCCCAAACAGAAGGCCCGCGCCGATGACGGTGAAAAGCGGGCCGGTGCCGCGCACCACCGGGTAGACCACCGTGTAGGCGCCCTGGGTGTAGGCCATTGCCTGGAGCAGTTTGTAGGCCGTGTGGATGACAAAGGCGCCGGCGAAGATCAGCCACATATGCGGCTCGGGCCAGGGCACGATGAACAAGGCGACAGGCGCGGCCATCAGGCCATAAGCGCCGTCGATCGCCCCGCGCGACAGCCACGGATCGTGCCGGCCCTTTTGCAGCGCGCCAAAGACGGCGTGCAGGAACGCCGCGAGGATCGCGAGGGCCAAGGCCAGCTGGTGGCCCGCCTTGGTGCCTTCGAGGCTGATGAGCCAGTCGCTCATGGGCTTGGGCTGGGGGCGCTGCCCCCGTCACCTGCGGTGACTCCCCCGAGGTATTTGGAAACCAGAGAAGGGAGGACCGGGCGCGCGCCGGTCATTCGTTGGCAAGACCGGTGAGGGCGGCGGCGAATTCTTCGGGATCAAAAGGCTGCAGATCGTCGATTTGTTCACCGACACCGATGGCGTGGATCGGCAGGCCGAACTTGTCCGCCAGCGCCACCAGCACGCCGCCTTTCGCGGTGCCGTCGAGTTTGGTCATCACCAGGCCCGACACATCGGCCAGTTTCTGGAACGTGTCGACCTGGTTCAGCGCGTTCTGGCCGGTGGTCGCATCCAGCACCAAGAGCGTGTTGTGCGGCGCGTCGGGGTCTTTCTTGCGGATCACACGGACGATTTTGGCCAGCTCTTCCATCAGGTCCTGGCGATTCTGCAGACGCCCGGCGGTGTCTATCATCAAAAGGTCGGCACCGTCCTCCTGCGCGCGGGTCATGGCGTCGAACGCGAGGCTGGCCGGATCAGAGCCTTCGGGCGCGGTCAGGACGGGCACACCAGCGCGATCACCCCAGACTTGCAGTTGTTCGACGGCCGCCGCGCGGAAGGTGTCACCGGCGGCGATCACCACCTTTTTGCCGGCGGCGCGGAATTGTGAGGCGAGCTTGCCGATTGTCGTCGTCTTGCCCGAGCCATTGACACCCACGACCAGCACCACCTGCGGCTTGGTCGGATAAAGCGGCAGCGGGCGGGCCACGGGTTCCATCACGCGGGCGATCTCGGAGGCCAAGAGACCCTTGATTTCCTCGGTCGATACGCGGCGGCCATAGCGGCCTTCGGCGATGTTGGCCGTCACACGCAGGGCGGTGTCGACCCCCATGTCCGACGCGATCAGCAGCTCTTCGAGGCTTTCGATCATGTCGTCGTCCAGCACCCGCCGGATAACCGGCGCTTGGCCGGCCTTGCCACGGCCCAGCAGGCGGCCGATCAAGCCGGGGGTGCTGGGGGCGATCGGCTCTTCCACCGGGAGCGGATCGTCAAAGGGCGGCATTTCGACCGGGCCGGGATCGGGAACCTCGGGCGCCGGGGCCGGTTCTGGATCCGCGGGTGGCGGCACGTCCGGTGCGGGCTCGGGCTCATATGGCGACGGCGCCGGCGCATCGGGGATCGGGTCGTCGGGCTGCGGCGTTTCCTGCGGCGGCGTTTCAACCGGCACCTCCTGCGGTGCCTCCGGTGTCTCGGGCGGCGCACCTGGTGGGGTTTCGGGCACATCCGGGGCCGGCGTTTCCTGCGGTGTTTCGGCCGGTTTCGGGTCGGCCTCCAGAGCGGGCGGTTCCGCGACATCGCTCTCCCCGCCTTCTTGCACGATGGCATCCAGCCCCTCTTCCAGTTTGGACGAGGATTTGAACAGTCTGCTTTTCAGCTTGCCGAAAAAGGACATGGGGACGGTCTTTCGCTTGGGTTCCTTTCACCTAATCGCTCTGGCGCGCTAATGAAAGTGTGAGTTGACCCCGCGCGCAGGCCGCAGCCATAACGCGGGTATGTTTGCGCGTATGCTCTTGTGTGCGTTGATCCTGCTGCCCGGCGCCGGGGCGGCGGAGCCGGGCACGATGTGCAGCCGCGGCAGCTTTGGCCAGGTGCAATGCATCCGGCCCAGCCATTTCGTTTATGACACCTGCCAGGCGATCGAGACCTATGCCACAGCACACGGCCTGCCGGTGGGGTTCTTTGCCCGGCTGATCTGGCAGGAAAGCCGGTTTGATCCCAACGCGCTGAGCCACGCCAATGCGCAAGGGATCGCGCAGTTCATCCCGTCGACGGCCGCGCGGCGTGGCTTGCTGGATCCGTACAACCCCGCCGACGCCTTGGCGCATTCGGCGGAATACCTGGGTGAGCTGGCGCGCCGCTATGGCAATCCGGGCCTCGCGGCGGTGGCATACAATGGAGGGGAGCGGCGCGCGGACGGGCTGGTGGCGCAGACCGGCGGTCTGGCGCAGGAGACGGTGGATTATGTTCAGATCATCACCGGGTTGACGGCCGAGACATGGCGGGATGCGCCGCCAAAAGCGCATGACTTCCGGCTGCAAAAGGACAAGAGCTTTGCCCCGGCCTGTTATGAGCTGGCACTGAACCGCCGGCTGACACCGCTGAAACCACCCGAACCTGATATTCGCAAATGGGGGGTGCAGATGGCCTTTGGCACGACAAAATCAAAGGCCATGGCGCAGTACAAAACCCGCGCGCGCCGCTGCGCGCCATTGGTGGCCGGCGAAAAACCCGATCTGGTCTGGAAGAAAAGCCGTGCCAGCCCGCGCGGTGGCTATTTCATGGTGCGGATCGGGCGCAACAACCGCGATGCCGCCTGGCGCTATTGCAGCAAGCTGAAGGCCAGTGGGTGCCTCTGCGCGGTGTACCGCAACCACTGAGCGGCCGGTTTGTTCCTAGGCCACCCAGCGCTACCTTATCAGGGATAATTAGCATATCCAGGGAGGCACATATGCGACTATCCACACTTCTCGCGGCCACCGCGATCACGGCAAGCTCGGCTCTGGCCGACGACGTCGCCTACACGGTCGATGGCGAAGCGTTCACCGGCTATTTTGCCGCGGCCGAAACCCCGAAAGGGCTGGTTCTGATCGTGCATGACTGGGACGGCATGACGGATTACGAACGCCAGCGGGCGGATATGCTGGCCGAGATGGGCTACAGCGCTTTTGCGCTGGACATGTTCGGCGATGAAACCCCGACCGACACGATGGATCACCGCCGCGCCGCCACAGGCGCGCTCTACAAGGACCGGGAGCGGATGCGGGCGTTGATCGAGGCCGGGGTCGCGCAGGCGCAGGCGCAGTCGTCCACCGATCAGATGGTGGTGACCGGCTATTGCTTTGGCGGCGCCGTCGCGCTCGAAATGGCGCGCAGCGACATGGGCGGCATGTCCCAAGGCTATGCAACCTTCCATGGCGGCTTGTCGACGCCCGAGGGCCAGGCATGGGACGGGGATGAACCGCCGATCCTGGTGCTGCATGGCGGGGCGGATACATCGATCACCATGGCGGATGTGGCCAATTTCGCGAACGAGCTGGAAACCGCCGGCACGACCTATGCGATTGAGGTCTATTCCGGCGCGCCGCATGCCTTTACGGTATTCGGATCCGGCCGCTATCAAGAGCGGGCCGATACCGCCAGTTGGGAGGCATTTTCGGCCTTCCTGTCCGAGCATCTGCCGGGCTGACCCCCCAAGCAAACATGAAAAAGGCCGGTCGCTTGACCGGCCCTTTGCGTTTTGCGATGTCCGATTGCTTATTCGCGGTTACCCAGCAATTGCAGCAGGAACATGAACATGTTGATGAAGTCCAGGTAGAGGTTCAGCGCGCCCATGATGGCGGCCTTGCCCAACCACTCCTTATCACCATGCGCGGCATGCTGGATGTAGGTGTTCTTGATGTTCTGCGTGTCATAGGCGGTGAGGCCGGCAAAGATCAGCACACCCAGGATCGACACGGCGAACTGGATCGCCGGCGAGCCGAGGAAGATGTTGATGATCGATGCGACGATCAGGCCGATCACACCCATGATCAGGAACGATCCCCAGCCGGAGATGTCCTTTTTCGTGGTGTAGCCCCAGAGCGACAGGCCGGCAAAGGCAATCGCGGTCACCAGGAACACCTGGATGATCGAGGTGCCGGTGAACACTAGGAAGATCGAGCTGATCGACAGGCCCATCACGGCGGCAAACACGTAGAACACGGTCTGCGCGGCCGCGGCCGACAGGCGGTTGATCGCGGCGCCAAAGCCGAAGACGAAGAGCAGCGGGGCAAACATGATCACCCACTTGAGCGGCGACATGTAGATCGCGCTGCCCAGCGAGGTCAGGTATTTGTCAGCGCTGATCTGCGCCACGGCTTGCGACGGGTCGGTCGTCACGGCCAGGCCAGAAATGGCCCATGCCGCTGCAAAGGTGATGAACATGCCCACGGACATCGTGCCGTAGACCTTGTTCATGTGGGCGCGCAGTCCTTCGTCAATCTGGGCAGCGCGGGCGCCGGAGACGCCAGCCGCCTGGATCGTGTTGTATTCAGCCATTTAAGCCTCCGAATGAAATCCCTGTTCCGTCTTGTGACGGTGGTGCCTCAGATATTGGCGATGATGGCGCGCATTTCAAGGATTTCCGGGCGCATCAGGTGCATTAAAATGCATCTTAAATGCGCCAATTCTCCGGGGCGTCCCAAAACGGGCGGTTTGCCTCGTCGCGCGCGTCTTTTGCGGTGACGCCAATATCGGCCAGCGCATCGGCATCCAGACGCGCCAGATCCCGGCGTTGGCGGGCCAGAGACACCCAAGCCAGAAGGCGCTGCGCGAAGGACACAGAAGGGACGAAGCGGCGGGTTGTCTCAGTACGGATCATGATGCTCTCCTTCACGATTTGTGATGAATCGGCTTTTGCCATTTCAGTGATTGATATATGCGCGCATCCCGTGTATTTGTGAAACGAATGTTTTTGCGTTGATACATCACAGGATTTGATGGATGAGAAATCTCGATATCACGGCGTTACGTTCCTTTGTGGCGGTGTCCGAGGCGGGCGGCGTCACTCGGGCCGCCGGGTTCCTGAACCTGACGCAATCGGCTGTGTCGATGCAGATCAAACGGCTGGAAGAGATGCTGGGGCTCAAGCTCTTGGACCGCTCCGGGCGCGGCGTGACCCTGACGCCCTCGGGCCAACAATTGGTGATCTATGCAAGGCGCATCGTCGATCTAAATGACGAGATCCACGCCAAGCTGACCCGCCAGGATTGGGAGGGGGAGATCACCCTCGGCGTGCCGCATGACATCATCTATCCGGTCATTCCCAACGTGATCAAACGCATGCAGCGCGACTATCCAAAGATCAAACTGCATCTGGTCAGCTCATTTACCTATGACCTCAAGGCAAAGTTTGCCCGCGGGGCGATCGACGTTATCCTGACAACCGAGCCCGAGCCCGACAAAGGCGGCGACGAGCTTTTGGAACTGCCGCTGCGCTGGTACGGCGCGCCGGGTGGACAGACCTGGGCAACGCAGCCCCTGCGCGTGGCCTTTTGCAACCATTGTGCCTTTCGCGGCGGAGTGACGGAAAAGCTCGACGCCGCCGGGCTGGACTGGGAGCTGGCCGCCACCTCGGACAGCGACCGCGCCATCGAAGTGGCGGTCAGCGCCGATCAGGCTGTCACCGCGGTTCTAGAAGGGCACGAGCCGGCGCAATACGAAGAAGTGCCGGAAAACTCCGGCCTGCCCGAACTGGGGATGCAGAAGATCATCCTTTACGCCAGCGGTGAGCGGCGTCAGATTGTCGAGCCGTTGCTGACCTTCCTGCGCAGCGAATTCGGCGCTTTGCAGAGCAACGCGGCGGATGTGGCCGCGCAATAAGGTCAGTCGATGGTGATGACCACCTTGCCGGTCGATTTGCGCTGCCGCAGCAGTTCCATGCCGTCTGCGGCCTGCGCCAACGGAAAGGTGTTGCTGACATGCGGTTTCAGCTTACCGGCGCTGTACCAGTCCAGCAGCGTCGACAGCGACCCGGTCAGCACTTCGGGCCGGAAGCCCAGATAGCCGCCCCAGTAAAGGCCCAGCACCGACAGGTTCTTGACCAGCAAGTGGTTGGCCTTGATCTGCGGAACCTCGCCACTGGCAAAGCCGATGGTCAGAATCCGCGCCTCAGGCCGGCAGGACCGAAACGCGGCGGTGAACTGCTCACCCCCAACCGGGTCATAAACTACATCTGCGCCGCCCAAGGCCTTCATCTCGGCCCGTATATCCGTGGTGGAGGCGTCGATCAGGTGATCGGCCCCGGCAGCGCGCGCCGCTTCCAGCTTATCGGCCCCGCGCGCACAGGCCGCGACCCGCGCGCCCATCAGCTTGCCGATCTCTACCGCAGTCAGGCCAACCCCGCCAGCCGCCCCAAGCACCAACAGCGTCTCACCTGGCTGCAACCGCGCCCGGTGATCCAGCGCCAGATGCGAGGTGCCATAAGCGATCTGAAAGGCGGCGGCGTCGGTCCAGCTCATGTCAGCAGGCAGATGCACAGCGCGCGCTGCGTCGAAACAGCCATACTCTGCCAGACCACCCTGCCCGCCAAACACCGCCACGCGATCCTCTACTGAAAACCCGGTCACCCCGTCGCCTAAGCTGTCGATCGTCCCGGCCACTTCCATCCCCAGAACAAACGGCAGATCAGGCGTGTCCTGATAGGTGCCCTTGCACATCAGAAGGTCAGCGAAATTTAAACCACAGGTGGCAATGCGCAGTCGAATTTCACCCATTTGGGGTGTCGGCTCCGAGATTTCCGTAACGGAAGGTTCGGTGTCGTGACTTGTCAGGAAAAACGCGCGCATTTGACGGCTCCAACAGTTGCGGAGCGCAGGTTGAGCGCAATTTCAGCGCCCTGTCAAACGCTTGCCAAAAACAACCCACAGTTCATATTCCGTTAACAATGATTGCCGTATACAACCATTGGGTGTGATTGGTTAACCAGTTTCATCGAAAGGGGTCAAATTGCCTTGATTTATTGGCCCTTGGCGATGTACCAATGCTGCGTCAATCTGTAACGCAGGCGGTTGGCACTTGGGGATGGGCGACAAGCCCGTGTCTGACTTGCCCGCCCCAGCAAAAAAAAATGAGAATGCGAATGGCACATCCGGTAGATGTTCACGTCGGGAAACGTATCCGCCACCGTCGGTGGCTTGTGGGCATGACCCAACAACAACTGGCCGAAAAAGTCGGCATTAAGTTCCAGCAAATCCAGAAATATGAAACCGGCGCCAATCGCGTCAGCGCATCGCGGCTTTGGGACATCGCGGATTCGCTGGAAGTGCCTGTCAGCTTCTTCTTCGACGCCTATGAGCGCGATGGCGAAGGCGAAGACGCCGCCGCCAAGATCGAAGGTGTGCCCGCCGACATCCTCGGCGACAAAGAGGCGCTGGACCTCGTGCGCTCTTACTATGCGATCCCGGAAAACCAGCGCCGTCGCCTCTTCGAACTGGCGCGCGTACTCTCTGACGTTGCATAAGCCTTTTTCGTCCTGACAATAGCTGTCACAAAGGCAGCGTAGGACAGGACGAAGCCATGCAAATCGCGGAACGAGAAGACCTGATCGAGCTTGCCCATGCGCTGGCGGATGCCGCGCGGCAGGCCATCCTTCCGCATTTTCGGACGGTGTCGATTGCCACCGAAAACAAGGACGCCGCCGGGTTCGACCCGGTGACTGTCGCCGATCGCGCGGCCGAGCAGGCGATGCGCGACATCCTTGCCGAAAGGCGCCCGCAAGACGGCATCCTGGGCGAAGAATTTGCCGATCAGCCCAGCCAAAGCGGGCTGACCTGGGTGCTTGACCCGATCGACGGCACGCGCGGTTTTATCAGCGGCACCCCGACTTGGGGGGTGCTGATCGCGCTGGCGAATGCGCATGGGCCCATGATGGGCATTATCGACCAACCCTATGTCGGCGAACGCTTTTTCGGCGGTTTTGGCCTGGCGGAAATGACCGGGCCATTGGGCAAGCTGCCACTTGGGGCGCGGCCCACCACCGCGCTGGCCTCGGCGCTGCTGTTCACCACCTTTCCTGAGGTCGGCACAGCCGAGGAGGAGGCCGCGTTTCGCCGCGTCGCCGCCGAAACGAAGCTGGTGCGCTATGGAATGGATTGCTACGCCTACGCGCTTTTGGCCGCGGGTCAGGTCGATCTGGTGGTCGAGGCGGGGCTCAATGCCTATGACATCCAGGCCCCAATCGCGGTGATCGAGGCCGCCGGTGGCATTGTCACCAACTGGCAGGGCGATCCGGTGCACCAAGGCGGTCAGGCGATTGCCGCGGCGACCCCGGAATTGCACCAGGCCGCGCTGGCTTTGCTGCAGCCGTGATGCGCGATAGGGGCGCCGAATGACCGACACGCTGATCCGGAATGCGCGCCATGTCCTGACGATGGACGATGCGGATCAGGAATTGCAGGGCGTGGATATCCGCATCAGCGGCGGCGTGATCGCCGAAATTGGCCCGGGCCTCGCCCCGAACGATACTGAGATCATCGAGGCCGCCAACTGCGTGGTCACCCCCGGCCTCGTCAATACGCACCATCACCTCTACCAAACCCTGACCCGCGCGGTGCCCGGCGGCCAGGACGCGCTGCTCTTCGGCTGGCTCAAGACGCTCTACCCGATTTGGGCGCGCTTCGGCCCCGAAGAGATGTTCACCTCCGCCCAGATTGGCCTCGCGGAATTGGCCCTGTCGGGCTGCAGCCTGACCTCGGATCACCTCTATCTCTACCCGAATGGCGCGCGGCTGGAGGATACGATCCACGCCGCGGCCGAAATCGGGTTGCGCTTCCACCCCACGCGCGGATCAATGAGCATCGGCGAAAGCGATGGCGGCCTGCCACCCGACACGCTGGTCGAGCGCGAAGAGGATATCCTGAACGACTGCATCCGCGTGATCGACGCTTTTCACGACCCGTCCGAGGGATCGATGTGCCGCGTCGGCATCGCGCCCTGTTCGCCGTTTTCGGTCAGCCGCGATCTGATGCGCGACGCCGCCCTCCTGGCGCGTGACAAACGCGTAATGCTGCACACACATCTGGCCGAAAACGACGAAGATATCGCCTATTCCCAGGCGCAATTCGGCTGTCGTCCGGGGCAATATGCTCTGGATCTGGGATGGACTGGCACCGATGTCTGGCACGCGCATTGTGTGAAGCTCGACGGGCAAGAGATTGACCTTTTTGCCAGAACGCGCACCGGGGTGGCGCATTGCCCATGCTCGAACTGCCGTTTGGGATCGGGGATTGCACCGGTGCGGGCGATGCGGGATGCCGGGGTGAAAGTGGGCCTGGGCGTCGATGGCTCGGCCAGCAATGACAGCGGCAACCTCTTGGCCGAAGCGCGTCAGGCGATGCTGTTGCAGCGGGTGACGCGCGGTGCCGACGCCATGAGCGCGCGCGAAGCGCTGCGCATCGCCACACGCGGCGGGGCCGAGGTTTTGGGCCGCGATGATTGTGGTCAGATCGCCGTGGGCAAACGCGCGGATATCGCGCTTTGGGACGTCTCGGGGATCGAAAGTGCGGGCAGCTGGGATCCCGCTGCGCTGTTGCTGGCCGGGCCGACGCAGGTGCGCCACTTGTTGGTCGAGGGGCGTCAGGTGGTGCGTGACGGAAGATTAACCACCATCGATCAGGATGCCGTCATCGCCACCCAGAATAGATTGGCCCGAAAGCTGGCCGAAACGACATGAGAAACGGAGCCACAATGCTGCGCATCGCCTTGATCGGATTGCTTTTGACCGCGGTCTCCGCCAATGCACAACAGGCGCGGCAATTGCTCAACGGCATCCGCGCAGAACAGGGCCTGCCACCGCTCAGCCCCGCGCCGCGGCTGGAAGAGGCCGCCATGGCGCACGCGCTCGACATGGTGGAGAACGGTTTTTTCGCGCATGATGGAACGGATGGCAGCACGGTCGGGTCGCGCGCGCAGGACCAGGGCTATGGCTGGTGCAGGATCGCTGAGAATATCGCGCAGGGCCAGAAAAGCCTGCCAGAGGTGATGCGCGCCTGGGTCAACTCACCGGGGCATCGGCGCAATATCCTGCTGTCCGACATCACCGATTACGGCCTTGTGCGCGCGCAAGGCGATATCTGGGTGCTGGTCCTGGGGCGCGACGGCTGCTGAGCCGGGTCAGGCCACGGCTTTGGTCTTGCGCGCGGCTTTGGGGATCTTGCGGGTCAGGCTGCGCATGTAATCCATGCCGGCGCATTCGCGGGTTTCCATGACCTTGCGAAACACCCCAACCGTATCCCCCCAATCAGTATCGAGGTTCAGTGCCTCGCGCCGTATCCGCCGGGCGATGGTTGGCTTTTTCGCGGCCAGCATGTCGATGTCGGAGGTGCGCCAATCGGTGCTGGCGGCGAGCAGTTCCATCCCTGACCAATCGGCCAAGGCCCGCATGCCGTCGCGGTAAAACCGCCAGCAATCCTGGGGCGCGCGATGCTCAAATCCACGGGATGGCGCCACGTGGATCATCACACCGCCCATGCGCAACACCCGCGACATCTCGATAAAACTCAGCCAAAACATCGTGTTATGTTCCAGCATCTGACCCGAAATCACGACATCATAGCTGTCATCCGCAATCGGAAAATCGAACGGATCTTGCAGCACCAGATCGACATTCGGCCCTGCGTCAAGATCGCAGCCGGTGTAATCCCAACCGTTCTTTTCAAAGAGCTTGCGGTATTCCGCCTTGCGATCCTTTGAGCCGACCTCCAGCACCTTGCCAGGGCCAAGCGCTCTGGCATGGACGCGGAATGCGCGCCGCATGTGCGACAGGGATTCGTGGTGCATCTGCTCAACCTTTTTTCGGCGGACGCCAGCAGGATACGCGAATCACATGAAGAAATGCCCCATAGCGGGTTAGCGCACTTGCCCTTGGGGCAAGGCCTGCCGCCCGGCCACAAACGTGGCGGTGATGGCGCGGTCGTCGCCCATCATGATGGTGGGAAAGAGCGCCTCCCAGATGTCACCCGCCTCGTCCGCGCGCTGCGCGATGGCGGGGGTCGAGGCGAGGTTAAGCACGATGAAATCCGCCTCCGATCCCGACGCCAGCGTGCCGATCCGATCCTGCATCTGCAGCGCACGGGCCGAGCCTTCGGTGGCAAGCCAGAGCAGGTGACTGGGGTGCAAGACGGTGCCGCGCAGATGCGCAATCTCATAGGCCGCCGCCATTGTCCGCAACATCGAAAAAGACGACCCGCCGCCGGTATCGGTGGCCAGCCCAATGCGCTGGCCCGCGCCCCAGAGCCCCGCCATGTCAAAAAGCCCCGAGCCGATAAAGGTGTTCGAGGTCGGGCAATGGATCAGCGCGGCCCCCACCTCGCGCAGCCGATCCCGTTCGCGCGGCTCCAGGTGAATGGCGTGACCATAAAGCCCCCCTGCCCCCAAAAGCCCAAACATTTCATAGGTATCCAGGTAATCGCGCGCCTGCGGAAACAGCTCCTTCACCCAGGCGATCTCATCATGTTGTTCGCTCAGATGCGTCTGCATCAGACAGTCCGGGTGTTCGCGCCACAACGCCCCCAGTGCCTCCAGCTGCTCGGGCGAAGAGGTTGGCGAAAAGCGCGGTGTGATCACATAAGATGCCCTGCCCCGCCCGTGCCAGGCCTGCAACAAGGCGCGGCTGTCGTCATAGGCGCTTTGCGGCGTGTCGCGCAGACCCTCCGGCGCGTTTCGGTCCATACAGGTCTTGCCAGCCAAGACGCGCATGCCCCGCGCCTCCGCCGCGGTGAAAAATGCGTCGACCGATGCGGGATGGATCGTGCAATAGCCGCACATCGTCGTCGTGCCCTCGGCCAGCAGCAGATCCAGATATCGTCCAGCGATTTCAGCGGCATAGATCGGATCGGCAAAGCGCATTTCCTCGGGGAACGTATAGGTGTTCAACCAGTCGATCAGCCGCTTGCCCCAACTGGCGATCATCGCGGTTTGCGGATAATGCGCATGCGCATCCACGAACCCGGGCAAGAGCAGCCCGTCACAATGATCGACCACCTGCGCCTGCGGAAACTGTGCCCGCAGGTCGTCAGCAGGCCCGTTGGCAACGATCTCCCCCCCGGCCACGGCGATGCCACCGCGCCGCTCATGCTCAACCGTCTCCCAACCCTGCAGAAACGGGTCCTCCGGAAAGGTCAGTGTCTGCCCCAAATGCAAAACGGTGTCGGTCATGCCTGCCCCCTTTTGCCCGGCAGCCTATGGATTTCCGGCACAGAGGTAAATTCCCGCAACCCATTGTTTCTTGGCGTGGGCTTGCCCTAGTCTCGGGCGCAATCGGCAAGAGGGCAAAGCGCATGACAGAAGAGCTGAATGCAGTCGCTCCGGACACGGATGAAGACGCCTACGCGCTGGATCGCAAGGCGGTTGCGCAGATCCTCTACGCGGTAGACATCGAGGACCGCGATCACCTGATCGCCCTGATGGACCCGCTGCACCCGGCCGACATCGCCGACCTTCTGGAACAGATCAACGCCTTTGACCGGATGCGGCTGATCCGGCTTTACGGCAAGGAGTTCGATGGCGAGATTCTGTCCGAGCTGGACGACACCATCCGCGAAGAGGTGATCGGCATCCTCAACCCGCAGGTGCTTGCCGACGCCGTGCGTGAGCTGGAAAGCGACGATGTGGTCGACCTGCTGGAAGACCTTGAAGAAGCCCAGCAAGAGGCGATCCTCGAGGTGCTCGAAGACAGCGACCGCGTCGCGGTCGAAAAGTCGCTGACCTATCCGGAGTTCTCCGCCGGTCGCTTGATGCAGCGCGAGGTCGTGATGGCGCCCGAGCATTGGAATGTCGGCGAAGCCATTGATTACCTGCGCAATTCCGACGCCTTGCCTGAGCAGTTCTACCACATCACCCTGGTCGATCCGAAACTCCGCCCGGTGGCCAATGTGACACTGGGCAAGCTGATGGGCTCTCGCCGCGAGGTGCTGTTGCGCAGCATTGTCGAGGATGTCTTTCACGTCATCCCGGTGACGCGGGACGAAGGAGAGGTGGCTTATGCCTTCAACCAATATCACCTGATCTCGGCGCCTGTTGTGGATGAAAACGAACGCCTTGTGGGTGTGATCACAATTGACGACGCGATGGCCGTGCTCGACGAAGAACACGAAGAGGACATCCTGCGCCTTGCCGGTGTAGGTGAAGAAAGCCGCCTGTCGGACAGCGTGGGTGAGACGACGCGTCTGCGGTTTCCCTGGCTGGCGGTGAACCTGATCACCTCGGTCCTGGCCTCGATCGTGATCGCCCAGTTCGAAGAGGCGATTGCCCAGATTGTCGCATTGGCCGTGCTGATGCCGATCGTCGCCTCGATGGGCGGCAATGCCGGCACCCAGTCTTTGACCGTGGCGGTGCGGGCGCTGGCGACCAAAGACCTCACCGGCGCCAATGTCTGGCGCGTGCTGCGCCGCGAGGTGGTGGTGGGCCTGGTCAACGGTCTGGCCTTTGCCGTCATCATGGGGGTGGTCGGTCTGATCTGGTTCGGCTCGCCGCAGCTTGGCGCGGTGATTGCCGCGGCGATGGTGATCAACCTCGTCGTGGCTGGGCTCGCGGGCATTGGCATCCCCGTGGTGCTGGAAAAGGCGGGCGTCGATCCGGCGCTCGCCTCCGGCGCCTTTGTGACAACCGTCACGGATGTGGTTGGTTTCTTTGCCTTTTTAGGCCTCGCGGTTGTGGTGCTTTTGTGACCTTGGACGCGCTCAAGGCCGCCGCGCGCAAAGCCGCCTTTGCCCGCCGCAAAGCAGCCCATGCCGCCGATATCGGTACCGCGGCCAGTGTTCTGTCGAGCGTGCTCGCCGGCCACCGCGGCCTGCCGCTCGCCGGCTACATGCCCATCCGGACCGAGATCGATCCCCGCCCGGCCATGGCCGAAGCCGCGGCCCATGGCCCCATCGGCCTGCCCGTGATCCTCGGCGCAAACCAACCTCTGCGCTTTTCGCGGTGGGAGCCGGACATGCCCCTGCGCGACGGTCCCTTTGGCGCACAGGTCCCCGCCAGAGATGATTTCTTTGACCCCGAGATCGTGATTGTCCCACTGGTGGCTTTCACCCGCACAGGCGGGCGCCTGGGCTATGGCGGCGGGTTCTACGACCGCACCTTGGAACAGCTCCGCGCCAAACGCCCCACTCTCGCCATCGGCTTCGCTTATGCCGCGCAAGAGGCCGACGATCTTCCACTGGAGCAAACCGACCAGCCGCTCGACCTGATCGTAACCGAAAGTGATGTGATCACAGCTGGAAAAGGCTAACCGCCAAACCTGGGCGCCCATAGCGCAGCGCCGCCACCAACCCCACAGTTACAAAAGAGTATTGCGGTAAGGCCGCCGCCAGAAACCTGTGCGCGGGCGCAGCCCGCGCGCCTTTGGATCACCCCTATCCCAAAGCCCGCCAACCGATGTCACGGCGACAAAACCCACCCGGCCAATCCACCGCGTCGGCCAGCGCATAGGCCCGGTCCCGCGCCTCTTGCAGATCCGCCCCACGCGCCGTCGCGTTCAGCACGCGTCCGCCGCTCGCCACGATCCGCCCCTCGGCCGTGCCAGTGCCGGCATGGAACATCATGTTAAAGCTGTCCTCGGACAGGTCATCGAGCCCGCCAATCACAGACCCCTTCTCATAGCTCCCAGGATAGCCCTCAGCCGCCAGCACCACCGTCATCGCGTGGTCATCCGCCCAGTTGACCTGGGCCTCATCCAGCCGCCCCTCCGCACAAGCTTGCATCAGGTCCAGCGCCTGCGCCCCAAGCCGCATCATCAGCACCTGGCATTCCGGATCGCCGAACCGCACATTGTATTCCACCAGCCGCGGCTGACCGTTTTCGATCATCAACCCGGCATAAAGCACCCCGGTATATGGCATCCCGCGCCGCGCCATTTCAGCCATGGTCGGGCGGATGATTTCCGCCAAAGCCTTTTCGGCCACGGCCTCTGTCAGCACCGGCGCCGGCGAATAGGCGCCCATGCCGCCGGTATTGGGCCCGGTATCGCCTTCGCCGACGCGCTTGTGATCTTGCGCTGTACCGATGGGCAGCACGGTTTCGCCATCCACCAGCACAAAGAAGCTCGCCTCTTCGCCGGTCATGAACTCTTCGATCACCACCTCGGCCCCCGCCCCACCAAAGGCGCCACCGAACATGTCGTCGATCGCGGCATGCGCCGCCTCCGCCGTGTCGGCCAGGATCACGCCTTTGCCAGCGGCGAGCCCATCGGCCTTCACCACAATCGGTGCGCCTTGTGCGCTGACATAATCCTTGGCCGCGGCGGCATCGGTGAAATGCCCATAGGCGGCCGTGGGGGCGTTGACCGCGGCGCAAATCTCCTTGGTGAAGCTCTTCGACGCCTCGAGCCGCGCCGCAGCCGCGCTCGGGCCAAAAACCGCAAAGCCCGCATCGCGCAGCCGGTCCGCCACGCCGGCGGCCAAAGGTGCCTCGGGGCCTATAATGACCAGATCGATCATCTGACCCCCAGCGAACTCCGCCACCGCCCCGCCATCCTCGATATTCAACTGCGCGCATTCGGCGATCTGCGCGATCCCGGCATTGCCCGGCGCCACAATCAGCTTGTCACATTTGGGGTTCTGCATCACCGCCCAGGCGAGCGCATGTTCCCGCCCGCCACTGCCAAGGATAAGGATGTTCATGTGATCTCTCCGATCTTCACAGGGTGCGCGGCAACCCTTGGTTTTGCATGTGGCGCGTTCTAAGGTTCTGCTCAGGCAAGAGCAAGCAAGGCAGGCGCATGGACCTTATCGACGACGCGGCCGAGACCGGCAACACCCCCGAATTCACTGTGTCCGAGTTGTCTGGCGCGGTGAAGCGAGTGATCGAGGGCGAGTTCGGATTTGTCCGCATCCGCGGCGAGGTGGGGCGCGTGTCGCGGCCGCGCTCGGGGCATGTCTATCTTGACCTCAAGGATGATCGCGCGGTGATTGCGGGGGTGATGTGGAAAGGCGTGGCCGCGCGCCAGCAGACCCAGCCCGAAGAAGGGATGGAAGTGGTCGCCACCGGGCGCCTGACAACCTTTCCGGGGCAGTCGAAATACCAGATCGTGATCGAAGACCTGCGCCCCGCCGGCGCTGGTGCGCTGATGGCGATGCTGGAAAAGCGCAAAGCGCAGCTGCAGGCCGAGGGGCTGTTTGATGCGGCGCGGAAGAAACCTCTGCCCTACTTGCCTGAGATCATTGGCGTCGTGACTTCGCCCTCGGGCGCAGTGATCCGCGATATTCTGCACCGGCTGCGCGATCGGTTCCCGCGCAAGGTGCTGATCTGGCCGGTGGCCGTCCAGGGCGCGGCCTGCGCGCCCGAGGTGGCGCGCGCCATTACCGGCTTTAATGCGTTGTCGGATGGCGGCGCCCTGCCCCGGCCCGACCTGCTGATTGTCGCGCGCGGCGGCGGATCGGTGGAGGATCTTTGGGGGTTCAACGAGGAAATCGTGGCACGTGCCGCCGCGGCCTCTGACATTCCGCTGATCTCCGCCGTTGGGCATGAAACCGACACGACGCTGATCGACTTCGTGTCGGACCGACGCGCGCCAACGCCGACGGCAGCGGCGGAACTGGCGGTGCCGGTGCGGATGGAGCTTTTGTCCTGGGTGGACGAGGCCGGGGCGCGCATGACCCGCGCGATGGGCCAGCGGGCCGAAGCGCGTGGACAGCGCCTGCGTGACCTCGCACGCGCGCTGCCCCGCCCTGAGGCGCTTTTGCAGGGGCCACGGCAACGGCTCGACACAAGAGGCGACCGGCTGCCGCAAGCGCTGATCCGGCTGGTCGATCGGCAGCGGCTGCGGCTGAGCGATCACGCCGGCGCGCTGCGTCCGGGCACGTTGAGCCGTACGGTGACGGCTGAGCGCCAGCGGTTGAGCGATCGCATCGCACGGCTGTCCCCCGCTTTGGAGCGTCTGGTAAAGGGCCGGCGCGAGGCTTTGGCACGGCGGGCCGATGGGTTGAGCCTGCGGCCGCTGCAGCGCGACATCTCTGTCGGGCGTGAGCGTCTGGATGGGCTGGAGCGGCGCCTTATCGAGGCGGGGCGGCAGCGCAACTTGGCATTACGGCAGCGGCTTGATGCGCTGGACCGCTTGCGCGAGACGTTGGGCTATCGCGAGACCTTGCGACGCGGCTATGCGGTGGTGCGCGCGGATGGGAATGTGGTCACCACGAAGTCCGCCGCTGAAAAATCGGCTGGGCTGGAGATCGAATTTGCCGACGGGAAGCTCAAGATCGGCGGCGGTGCTGCGCCCCGCAAAGCCAAACCGAAGCCCCCGGAACAAGGCAGCCTGTTCTGATCCAAAGGCGCGCGCCCGCTGGGCGCGCACAGGGTATCTCTGGCCCCGCTTTGGCGGGGCCATCGGGCCGCACAGTTCCACGCTGGGGGCTTTAATCGGACGGTGGCTTGGCTGGGTAGACCTTGGGTGTCAAACCCCGATTTTCGGGCCGAGGCACATCATCGGTTCGTCATTCTGGCGTGCCTCATAAAGCGTCGTGCTTTCGGGGTCGTTCTCAAAGACGGCACGTAAACCACTGCCATCGCGGAAGAAACTCCAACATTGCGGTCTGGGGTTGTCTTCGTAGATGAAGCAGATCTGTCCGGCCTCTTCGTACCAGAACCCGTCTTTGCATTGGCCATCCAGAAACGACCAGCGCACCTGGCGATCGGGCAGGTATTCCTCGACCCCGTAGGCTTGGCCGCCAAGGCCGAAATAGAGCGTTTTACCGGTGACATAGGCCTCGAATTCCGAGGCGGACATGGGTTCGGCGGCCCAGAGCGGGGCGGCCAGAATCGAGAGGCAGAAGGCGATGACGTTTTTCATAGCTCGACCCTGCCAGAGTGCGGCAGGCGGGGGAAGTCACATCCTTAACAGTTGATTAATGCGGCAGGGCTTCGCCGCTCATCCACTTGCGTGCGCGCCGGTCCATGAGGCGGCGCCAGACCGGCGGGACCAGCGCCAGCACCGCCATCACCGGCAGCGAGTGCGGCAGGATCGGCATGGCGGCGCTGTCCAGCTCTAGGCCCGGATACGGGCGATTGGGGCGGGTGTGATGGTCGGAATGGCGCGGCGCGTTGAGCATCAGCGCGGAGGAAAAGCCCTGCGGCGCGTTCCAGCTGTGCTGCGGGCCGACCGGCTCCCATTTGTTCTCGGCGATCTTGCGTCGGCGTAACCCGTAATGCTGGACATAATCGGACAGCAGCAGCTGCATCTGCGCATAGGCGGCAAGGCCGAGCAGCAGGACGATCCCGACCCAGCCTGCGAGCCCAAATGCGATAACAAGCGAGGCGAACGACAAGCCGGCATAGGTCCAATAAGGGTGCATCTCCTGCGTAGGAGCCCGTTCGCGTAGGCGCGATTCGGCGCGGTAGCCTTCGATTAACTCGCCCTTCCAGGCGCGTAGGGCGAAGGCGTAGAAATGCTCCCCCAGCCGCGCCGAATTGGGATCGCGGTCGGTGGCGGCGTGGACGTGATGCACCCGCACATGGGCCGAGGCGTGCTGGCCGTAGAGGATCGAGCCGTAGACCGCCACACCAAGGCGGCGCATCGCACGCGGCGCACGGTGGATCAGCTCATGCGCATTGGAGTTGCTGACCTGGCCAATGAAGAGCGAAAGTACAAAGAAGATCAGCACCTTGTCGAGCAAAGTGAGATGATAACCTGAACCCAGCGCCCAAACACCCCCATACAACAGCGGAAAATGCGCTATCCCCAGAGTTATCGACAGGCCATCACCCGCGGGGAACTCTTGCCCCGCCGGGGTATCCGGCGCGGTCAAGGCGGTGATCCGGTCCATGAAGAAGGTGAACACCGTGATGTAGACCAGCGCGGCGGAGGCCCAGAGCCCACCCCAGATCAGCCCTGCCGCCAGCAAGGCCACCATCGCCAGTGTCACAATCGCAAATCGCGCCATTTCGCCCCTCAATGTGCTCTAGACATACGCCTATCGGAACAATCCGTCACCCATCGGGCAAAAGCGCGGCAATTCGGGGCGCAGGCGCGCGCGCGATTGTCGCTTTTTGCCTCCACGCGCTGGCGTGCGCCCGCTAGGGTGCGGGCAGCCACAAGGAGACGGGACATGGCACTCGACGAGCGTAAAGGCGTGTGGAAATCCGGCCGCGGCAAGGGCCGTGCGACGCCCAAGGGCCGTCAGCTGGACGATGCCGCCTGGGACGAAGTCAAGTCGCTGCTGGGCGACAGGCCGCGGCGGCGCGATTTGCTGATCGAGCATTTGCACCTGATCCAGGACCGCTATGGCCACCTGTCTGCCGCGCACCTGCGGGCTCTGGCCGAAGAGATTCGCCTGTCGATGGCCGAAGTCTATGAAGTGGCGACGTTTTATGCGCATTTCGACGTGGTCAAGGAAGGTGAGATGCCTCCCCCGGCGCTGACCATCCGGGTCTGCGATTCGCTCTCCTGCGAATTGGCCGGGGCCGAGCAATTGCGCGCGGCGCTTTCAGATGGGCTCGATCCGGCGCAGGTGCGGGTGGTGCGGGCCCCGTGCATGGGCCGTTGTGACACCGCGCCGGTGTTGGAGCTGGGGCACAAGCATATCGACCACGCCACGGTGGAAAGCGTCGAGGCGGCGATCGCTGCCGGGGATACACATGCAGAGATTCCGGATAACGAAACCTTCGAGGCCTACGTCGCCGCGGGCGGGTACAACACCCTGAAATCCCTGCGCGAAAACGGCGATTGGGAAGCGGTGCAGGATAAGGTGCTGTCCTCGGGTCTGCGCGGTTTGGGCGGCGCAGGCTTCCCGTCGGGCAAGAAATGGGGCTTTGTCCGCGCCGCGCATGGGCCGCGTTACCTCGCCGTGAATGGCGATGAGGGCGAGCCGGGCACCTTCAAGGACCGCTACTATCTTGAGCGTGTGCCGCATCTCTTCCTCGAAGGCATGCTGATCGCCGCCTGGGCTGTGGAGGCCGAGACCTGCTTTATCTACATGCGTGACGAATACCCGGCGGTTCTGGAAATCCTGCGGCGTGAAATCTCAGCTTTGGAAGCCGCCGGCATCGTCGCCCCGGGTTATATCGACCTGCGCCGCGGCGCCGGTGCATATATCTGCGGCGAAGAAAGCGCGATGATCGAAAGCATCGAGGGTAAGCGCGGCCTGCCCCGCCACCGGCCGCCTTACGTGGCGCAGGTGGGGGTCTTTGGTCGCCCGACGCTGGTGCACAATGTCGAAACTCTGCATTGGGTGGCGCGGATCTGCCGCGAGGGGCCGGAAATCCTGTCGAGTGTGGAAAAGAACGGCCGCACCGGGCTGCGCAGCTACTCCGTGTCCGGTCGGGTGCAGAAACCGGGTGTACACCTCTTGCCAGCAGGTTCGACCATCACCGACATCATCGCCGCCGCCGGTGGCATGCTGGACGGGCATGTCTTCAAAGCCTATCAGCCCGGCGGCCCGTCCTCGGGCCTGTTGCCGGCGTCGATGGATGATATCCCCCTGGACTTCAACACCCTGCAGCCGCATGGCTCCTTCATCGGATCGGCGGCGGTGGTGGTGCTGTCGGATCAGGACAAGGCCCGCGATGCCGCGCTCAACATGCTGCGGTTTTTTGAGGATGAAAGCTGTGGCCAATGCACCCCGTGCCGCGCGGGCTGCGAAAAGGCGGTCAAGCTGATGCAGGCCGAGAGCTGGGATCAACCCCTGCTGGAAGAGCTCTGTCAGGCCATGGCGGATGCCTCGATCTGCGGCTTGGGCCAGGCGGCACCCAACCCGATCCGGCTGACGATGAAGCATTTCGCCGACGAGATTTGACGGCCCCGGGATGGGCGCGGACAACACCCTGCCGCTGACCCTTTGGGGCATCTCGCTCCTCGCGGCACTTGCCTATCCGCTCTGGCCAATGCGATGGCCGGGCACCCGGGCGCTGATCAAAACCAGTGCCGTTGGCGCGCTGGCCCTGTTGGCCAGCCTCGGCCCGTATTGGGGACTCGCCCTGGCGTTGGGCTTGTCGGCGGTCGGGGATTTTGCCCTGACCCGGCCCGGCGAACGCGCCTTTCTCATTGGCATGGCGGCCTTCGGCCTGGCCCATCTCGCCTATATCTTTGTGTTTGTCGGTCTCGGCGCCGGGCTGGCCTATCTCCAGCTCTGGGAAATGGCGCTTGGCCTCGCGTTGATCGGCGCCGCCCTCTGGCTCGGGCGTACCTACGCACGCCAAGCCGGCGCCCTGCGCTGGCCTCTCTACGGGTATGTCACAGTTATCGCGCTGATGGGGATCACCGCCCTGATGCTGCCAGGGCAAGAGCTGCACCATCTGGTCCTTTTCGGCAGCCTGCTCTTCATCTGTTCGGACGCACTGCTGGGGAAAGAGGTGTTCCTGCGGCAGATCTGGCGCGGGCAAGCACCGCTGCTCTGGGCGCTTTACTACTTCGCGCAGGTCTGCCTCTTTGCCGGTGTCGCCACCATCCTGGGCTGAGCCGCTTAGAGCATGCGCTGCACGGACACCGCCGGGAAATCGATCCCGCCACGCAGCGGCACAACCACCTCACCCAAAGTTTCAAACCCCATCGCGCTGTAAAACGGCACCGCCGTGCGGGTGCTTTGACACTTCATCTGGGCAATCCCGCTGGCCTTGGCATGCAAGAGTATATGCTCCATCAGCATCCGCCCGACACCCCGCCGCAACACATCCGGATCGGTCGCCACATGGCGGATATGCCCCACGCCACGCGCCCCGGGGCGCGCACCCGGCGCCTGCATGCTCCAACCCCCGGCGCCGACAATCGCATCGCCATTCTCAACTACAAAAAACGTGCCTGAGGCCAGCAAAGCCGGTTGCGCCCGCGCGATGATCGGTACCGCCGTCACCAGAACCGAAGGGGGGTAGTCGGCCTTTAAGAGCCGCGTATAGCTGCGTTGAAACAGCAGATCGAGCTCAGCCAGATCCCCCGGCGTGGCCGCCCGTAACGTCAGCGCATCGGTCATGTCACCCTCCATGACAAAAGACATAGACCGATGCCGCACAAGAAAAAGCCGCGTCGGTCCCCCGGCGCGGCTTTGGCATTCCAAGTCAAGGACAGGCTTACTTGATCTTGCCTTCCTTGTATTCCACGTGCTTGCGCGCGACGGGGTCGTATTTGCGCACGGTCATCTTCTCGGTCATCGTGCGCGCGTTTTTCTTGGTCACGTAGAAATGGCCCGTCCCCGCGGTCGAGTTCAGGCGGATCTTGATGGTGGTCGGCTTCGCCATGGGTCGTCTCCTGCACCGGGCGCAGTGCGGCCCGTGAAATCCTATGAAGCCCGCGTTTTACCGATGCGCGGGGGCGAGTCAACGGCTAATTGCCCGGAAAAAGGTAGGGAAAGACGCGCGGAGGGCCTGTAAGCCGGATTCTGTTCCCGGCAGGTTGCCCTGCCGATCGACGACCATTCCTCTGGACCGCGCGTCGCCACGCGGCTCATGCTGCCAACCCGGACCTCTCGGGCTGAAGCGGCCCTGCGGCGATATCCCTTGCAGGATCAGCCCGCCCGAGGTCCCTATTTGGCATTGCTCCCGGTGGGGCTTGCCGTCACCGCCTTTGTTGCCAAAGACGTGGTGGGCTCTTACCCCACCGTTTCACCCTGACCCGCGCAAACGCGGGCGGTCTGATTTCTGTGGCGCTTTCCGTCAGGTTGCCCTGCCCGGGCATTACCCGGCACCGATGCTTCAGCGAGTCCGGACTTTCCTCTCTGGCAGGGTGCCCCACCACAGCGGCCGTCCGGCCCTCCGCGCAAACCCGACGTAAGCATTGGACACAGCGGCGTCAATCCGCCCGGCACGGCCTGCCCCAAGCGCAGCTCTCGCAAAAACGCCCCAAGGGTCGCAACTGCGCGGCCCGAAGCCCCTGCCGAAGGCGGGGGCTGAGATATCCTGCGCGCGCCGCAGGCGCGCACAATTGGATCAGCGCAACACCAGTGGTTGGCGCAGCCATGCGCGCAGGGCTTCACAGGTGGCCTCTGGCGCTTCCAAAGTCGGTAGATGCCCGGCCTCCTCGATGACCGCCAGCTGCGCGTTCGGGATCAACTCGGCCATAAACGTATGCCGTTTGACCGGGCAAAGCGCATCATATTCCCCACACAGCACCAGCGTCGGCACCGCGATCTTGCGCAACGTGCCCTGCTGATCGCGCCGCTTTTGCAAGGCGCGGGATTGGCGGACAAAGACGTCGACCCCCAGCCCATGCGCCATGTCCATCACCAGGTGTAAAATCTCGGTCCGGTGCGGGCCCGGTGCCAGGTAGTTCGGCTTCAACTCCTCGCGCATCACCTGGTCCAGCTTGCCTGCCTTGGCGCGGATGATCTGCGGATCGCGTGCCGCTGCCTGCTGTGGCGTCTCGGCCAGTGGGTTGGTGTCCATCAGAGCCAGCCGTGTCACCCGGTCGGGTGCCCGGCGGATGATCTCCATCGCCACGATCCCACCCATCGACAGACCCGCGAGCGCAAAGCGTTTCGGCAACACATCCAAAAGGCCCGAGGCGATCTCTTCGATCCGCTCACCACCCGTGATGGGCGCACAGACCACCGTATTATCGCGCGACAAATCGGCGATCTGCGGGCCGAACAGCCGGGCATCACACATCAGCCCCGGCAGCAACACAACGGGTTCGACCATCGGCGTGTCAGACCCTTTCCGATGCCAGCGCCGCACCTTCCGCCAAAGCCGAAAGCTTGGCATAGGCAATGTCCGGATCGACCGCGCCAAAGCCCGCAAAGGTGCCAAAGCCACAATCGGATCCGGCAATCACCCGCTCCGGCCCGACGATGCCGGCAAAGCGCTCGATCCGCTGCGCCACCACCTCGGGGTGCTCGACAAAATTCGTCGTACTGTCGATCACCCCCGGCACCAGCACCTTGTCATCCGGAATCTCGTCCCGCCGGTCGCGGAACACCACCCATTCATGGGCGTGCCGCGGGTTTGAGGTTTCAAACAACACCTGGCTCGCCTTGGCCTTCATCAGCGTCGGAAACACCGTGTCCATGTCGATGTCGCAGACATGCGGGCCTTCGTAATTGCCCCAGCAGATATGCACCCGCACGCGGGCCGGATCGATGCCATCAAGCGCGTGATTGAGCGCCTCGATATGCGCCTCAGCCACCTTGACAAACTCCGCATCGCTGAGATCGGTAAAGAGCATATGCCGCGACAGCGCCAGGTCCGGGCAATCCAATTGCAGCATCAACCCGGAGTCGACAATCGTGCGGTATTCCTCGCGCATCGCATCCGCCAGAGCGGCCAAATACGCCTCGCGCGTCGGATAAAACGCGTTCTGCAAAAAGAGCGAGATCACTCCAGGCGAGGCCGCATTCATAAACCCCTCACTCGCGCCATGCGCCGCCATCCCTGCCTTGAGGTTGGCGATATCGGTCTCCAGCTCACCCTGGCCTTTGGATTTCACCTCTCCAACACACATCGGGCGGGCATAGGTCGGGGTGCCACCATCATCCTTCAAGCGCTCCAGAAACGACGGGAACATTTTCAAGTCCGCCGGCGCATTGCGCGGGCTGTCGCCGTCGAACCCGGTATAGCGGTCCTTGACGTAGGTCGCGTAACTGATCTTGGAGGTCTCGCCATCCGACACGATGTCGATCCCGGCCTCGGTCTGGCGGTGCACCGTTTCGGCGCAGGCCTTCGTCATCACCGCGTCAAATTCGGCCGGATCGTAGTCTGTACCCCTTTCCCGGGCAAAGATGAAATCCACCACTTCCTGGCTGCGCGGCAGGCTGCCGACATGTGTTGTCTTGATCCGCGTCATCTGGCCCGCGCCCCCCGTATTTCCCCTGTCTGGCCAGAGCTTACCAGACGCGGTGGCGATGGAAAGACACCGCACGCAAAGACCGGCGGGTTTCCCCGCCGGCCCGAAGTCGCACGGCCAAACCCGGTCAGTTGGCCTTGATCTGGTCCCAGAATATGCCGAGGTGCCGCGACACGATCTCGGCATAGCGGTCGCTCCCTTTCAGCTCAGCCAGACCGGCGTTAAAGCGGTATAGATGCGTTGTCCCGCGCCAGTGCTTTTTCGAGATGATCACGTGCAACCCTTCGACCGAGAGCGGTTTGTCCAGCGGCACAACCTCGCCGCGCAGGCCCATATCGTCGATGGTCTTGGCGCCCAGAAAGACGTTCAACGTGACCGCATCAACCTCTCCGCGCTGTAACGCTTCAAAACACGCCACCGGGCTGTCGGCCTGCACCAGGGTCACCAGGCCTTTGCTCAGCCACTGCCGATCCAGCCGGTCGAGATCATGGGTGAAATACCCCTTCGGCCGGCACAGCGTCTTGCCGATCACATCCGCGTCGCTGTTAAAGGCAAAATCCGAGCCCTGACGCACAAAGAGCAGGATCAGGATCTCCACCAGCGGATCGGAAAAATGGAAATTGGCGCAGCGTTCATTGTCGGGTGTGGCCTGGCAATCGGGTTTCAGCCACGGAAACCCCATGTCGAATTCCTTACTGTCGAGCATCGGAAAGAGGTGCCGTGACCAGTCATCCTCCCAGCTGATCGCATAGCTGACGGGGTTTGGCGTGGTCTCCAAAGCGGCGTTCACCAGCTCGGTCACCATGCCCTGCCCCGGCCAGCTGCGGTCGGTGAAAGGCGCATAGTCCGATCCGGTCACCAACTTCATTTCCGCATCGACCTGCTGCAAAGGCGTGGCGTCGGGCTTTTGCGATCCGGCTTCACACGGCACAAACAGCACATCGCCGGGATTGACCTGGAAGACCTGCGCTTTCAGCAGGTCTTCGTTGGCGTAATAGAGCAGCGTCCATTTCTCAGGATCGCCATAGACGTTTTCGGCGATGGAAAAGACCGTGTCCCCCGACGCGATGGTGTAAGGCGCATCGCAGCTTTGCGCCTGCGCGGCCAAGGGCGCCGCGCAAAGGGCCAGGGCGGCGGTGAACGACCGCCACATCAGAACGTCGCCCAGATGCGGGTCATGTGTTCGTCGACGATCCGACGATAGGTGCCGTCGGCCTTGATCCGCTCCAGCCCTTGCTCGAAAACCGCCAACAATTCCGGGCCGTTGGGGTGCGATTTGTGCACGATCATGTGGTTGCCATCGATCGAAACCGGGCGGCCCTGCGCCACAACGATCTGATCCCCGAGGCCCAGTTTCTTGATCGTGTCGCGGCCGAGGAATTCGTTCAGCACGGCGCCATCGGCCTTACCCTCAGCCACCATCTCGATGCAGTCGGCGGGGGATGTGGGCTGTTCCAGCGTGATCAGCCCGTCGCGCAGCCAGTTGCGGCCTTCGTGATCAAAGATGAAGGTCGAATAACCGCTCGGCCGGCAGAGCGTCTTGCCCTGCATATCGGCGTTCGAGTTGAAGGCCATCGGTCGATCCTTGTTCACAAAGATCAGCATCAGCACTTCGAACATCGATTCCGAGAACAGCAGGTTTTCGCAGCGATAGGTGTTCGGTTCAGCCTCACAATTCGGCTGGAACCAAGGAAAGCCGATATCGAGAAGCGCGTTCGACAAGAGCGGTTCGTGGTGGGAGGCCCAGTCATCCACCCAATGCACCGCAAAGCCTTGCTCGGGCGCCGCTGCCTCCATCGCCTTTTGCACCACGTCCGCCAGCAGCCCGCCATTGGGCAGTTCCTTGTGGGTGAAAGGGGCGAAATCGCTGCCGGTCAGGATGTTGATCTTCTGTCGCGTCGCCGCATTGCCCGGTGCAACTTGCAGCGGGGCTGGGGCGACGGCTTCCGTAACCACTGCACCGCCCGGCAGGCCCTTGGGCAGGCCGTTGATGCAGGTCAGGCTCAGCTTCATACCGACGCGGATCGCGTTGGGGTTGTCGCCGATGCTCGACAAGTTGGCGGCGTGGATCGCTGTCCACTGGCTCGCGTTTTGGTAGAGTTCGTCCGCGATCAGCGACAGGCTGTCGCCACGCGTCACAGTATAGGTGCCACCGCAGGTCTCTTGCGCGGCCACCGATAGCGAAGACGCAAACATAGCGGCCCCCGCCCAAGCGATCAGGCGTTTCATGTGTCATTCCCCCAAAGAAGTGTCTCAGCAGAAAATCGCCTATCTGGTGGGGCTGCGTCAACCGCTCCGCTAGGTTTTGTGGGCTTTACTAAAGGTTTCAGAGGCTTCGCCGGGCCAAAAGCAACGTGTGAAAGTCGCAATTGGGGTCCTCGGGTACAAATGCCTCCACCATCAGGCCACTTATCCACAGAATCGATCTGTATTCCGCTTCGGAGAGCGAGCTGTGATAGACCTCGGTGCCCTCAACCCGTCCAGTGACCTCGCCTTCCACGTGTCCTACCGTCAGCAATAGGCGTCCGCCCGCCGCCAAATGCCCGGCAATCCGCGGCAGGGTCGCGCGTTGTTCGTCCGGGGTCAGGTGGAAAAAGCTGCCCCAGCCGATGATCGCATCGAAGCTGCGGCCCAAATCCAGACTGCGCATATCCGCGGCAATCGCGGTCGCATCAGGAAACCGCCGCTGAAAGATCCGCAGCATCCCGGGTGCGAAATCCACGCCTGTCACGTCAAAGCTGCGGTCAAAAAGGTAGCGCGCGATCGGCTCCCCCGCTCCGCAGCCCAGGTCGAGCACGGCGCCCCCCGCAGGCACATCCGCAACCGCCCGGTCGATCCAGGCCCTTTCAAACAGCGCCTTGTTGCGATGGGCGTCATAGGCCACCGCGTGGCGGTCATAGATCTCGCGTGTCTTGTCGCTTAGCCGGTCCACGTCAGCCCGGCCGGATCACCGGTGCCGACCACGTGATAGAGGCTCGCCTCACCGCTCATCGACGGCACCACGCGATGGTCGAGATTTTCCGGCACACTCATCGTGTCGCCCGGGGCAAGCACGGCGGAACCGCCATCCCACTCCACCCGCCAATGCCCGCGCATTGGCATCAGGACCGAGGGGAGGTCATGGCTGTGCATCGCGTCGCTGGCCGAGGCGCGGGTGATGAAATCCACCTCGAACCCCGGCTTGTCGCGCAGCATCCCGGCCTCGCCGATCACCTTGGCTGGAGCCTTGTCCGCCAGGGCAACCATATCCCAATAGCGCGCCACGTAGTTCGGCAGCACCTCTGCCGTCGAAGGTTCGGGAAAACCCTTGAGCTCTTCATCTGTCAAAAGCGGCATCGGCGCCACCCCCTCGGGCAGGCTTTCGCCCTGCTTGGTATCGTAAAGCCGCCCTTCTTCGGACAGGACAAGCCCGTGATCGCTTGCATCTTCAATGACTTGCGGCGCCCAGATCACGCCGCCACCGGCATCGTCACCGCCCAGGATCGCCATGATCATCCCGTAATCGGTACCGATATTTTCGAACCCGCGGAAGATGCCGGTGGGGATGTTGAAGATGTCACCCTCTTCCAGCACCACTTCGCCCGCCGTGCCCCAACGCCCCCAGAAAAACCGCCAGCGGCCTTTGAGGACAAAGAACACTTCGGCCGTGCGGTGGTTGTGCAGCGAGTTGCGGCATTTCGGCGGCTGGCCCGCGGCGCCGATGTTGAAGCCATGTGGGATCGAGATGTGGACATGCTGATCGGGGCTTTCCGACACACCGCCGCCGATGATGGTGAAGTTTTCCTTTTGATCGCTGCCCGGTGTATGCGCGTCGATAAAAGCCGTGCGGCAGGGCATCAGATCGCCGTAGCGGACAATGCGGGGTTCCATTTCTTGCGGAGTCATCCGCTTTCCTTTCCTTACTTGCGCGTCATGCGCGTTTCATCCATGGGCCTGAAGGATCTGCATCCAGACCGCGGTTTCATCGATCAGCGTCCATTCGCGGCGCAGACCCCAAGGGCCAAACTCGGCATGGCTGATGCCCATCACATGCACCTCGGCCCCGGTGGGTTTGCCGAACGTGCCCCAGCCGTCATGTTTCCCGGTCAGCGACCAGCGCACCGCGGCACGCGGCGGCATCAGCGGATCCTCCATCCCGATGCGGTGGTGCACCTGGAAGGTGGCCGACGGGAATGAGGCGCGCAGCCCTAGCCAGAACGCATCCGCCGCGTCGCGTCCATGGGCGCTGACGGCGCCGGGGTATTCCAGGTGGCAGGCGCGGTCATACTGGCCAGCAATGACCGACAATTCGCCTTGCATCACCCGCTCGAGCACCGCGGCAAAGGCCAGCCCCCACTGGTTGTCATTACCGGTGCCGGTATAGGGGCCGATGACATCGACCTCGGGGCGGAAGGGCTGGGTTTCGGGGTCGAGATCCGCCAGCCGCTCCTGCGCCCAATCCTTCGGGTCATAGCCCAACTGCCGCACCAGCCCGCCATTGTCGCGGATCAGCCATTCATCGCTGATCTGGTTGTTCTTGGCATAACAATCGGCAATCGCCCGGTAGCGCACCTTGCGCCCGGTGGCGGGGCCAAAGCTGCCGGTGTTTGTGTGGGTTGCCGTCGACAGGATCCGATGTGAGCTGAGCATGCCCACCTGCGGCGTGCCCGACCAAATCACGTCTTCGCCCAGCAGCACCCGATCCGGGAACTCCACCAGCGTCGACATGGTGGCCGAGGTGGCGCCGGCTTCGCCAAACGCGATGCCGCCGGGCATGCGGACGATGACCTGCGGGTGGTAATAGTCCTTCATCCGGGCGCCGAGGCCGCGATCCTCCCAAATCTCTTGCGTGATGGTCAGGATGTAATCGGGGAAGTCCTTGAACCTGTTGTCAAATCCGCGCATGTGCCGCTCCGCCTGTGCTGCCGCGGATAATCAGCGGCCCGTTGATTTCCTGTGCCCCCGGGGTGGCGCCGTCGAGCGCTGCCAAAAGCGCCGTCACGGTCGCCTCGACCATCTGGCCCACCGGTTGGCGGATGGTGGTCAGGTCATAGCCCGCCCACGCCGCCATCGGCACGTCATCATACCCGACGATGGCCACGTCCTCGGGTACGCGCCAGCCCATGATGAATCGCAGATGATCCATCACCGCAAAGGCCATGTGATCATTGCCGACGAACAGCGCATCGGCGCCTTGGGTGACCAGCTCTTCGGCGACTTCGGCAGCCTTGTCGCGGCGGTAGTCCCCCGGGACGACGCCCGTGGGCGCGATGCCGGCCTCAGACAGCCCCGTTAGGAACCCTTCGGTCCGGTCACGCCCCGTGGAGGATCCCTGCCATCCGGCCACATGGCCGATGCGTTGCCGGCCAATCGCCACAAGGTGCTCAGCCACGCGCCGCCCTCCGGCGTGATTGGCGCTGGTGACTTGCGGCAAGTTGGCCTCGGGCTGGCCGCGGTTGAAGAGCACGACCGGGATGCCCGCCGACTTGCAGCGCGCGGCCAGTTCGTCGCCCAACCCAACGCTGGCCGCGATGATGCCATCGACTTGGTGGTCGAGCATCTGCTGGATAACGCGGTCGGTGTCGTTATGGCCTTCGGGCGCGATGAAGACCAGGCTGTGATAGCCCTCTTCCTGCAGCGCCCGGCTCAGCCGTTCCAAAGCGTCGGGGTAAAACGGGTTGTCGAGATAGGCCACCACCACGCCGATGATCCGGCTGCGCCCAGTGATCAGCGACCGCGCCAGCACGTTGGGGCGGTAACCCAACTCCTCAGCCGCCTTGCGCACCTTTTCCACCGTCCGCGCGCTGGCCGAGGCGCCGGAAAACACCCGGCTGACCGCCGATTGGCTGACGCCAGCGCGCTCGGCCACCGCGCGGGAGGTCACGCGCCCGCTCATCCCGCCGTCCACCCGCCATCCACCAGGATCGAAGTGCCGGTGACCAAAGCCGAGGCATCCGAGGCCAGAAAGACACAAGCGCCCATGATATCCTCCACCTCGCCAATCCGGTCGAGCTTGATCTTGCTTTCGATCCAGGCGCGTTTTTCCGGGTCGTCAAAGGTGGGTTTGGTGAGTTCCGTCTTAATGAAGGTCGGGCAGATCGTGTTGACGCGGATGTTCTGCGGGCCCCACTCGATGGCCATCGCCTTGGTCATGCCCTCGACCGCGTGTTTGGTGCCGCAATAGACCGCGCGGTCGATGCCGCCCACATGGCCCATCTGGCTGCTGATCTGGATGATGCTGCCACCACGCCCGGCCATGCCGCGGGCGGCCTCGGTAGCGAGGAAATAAGCCGCGCGCACATTGACCGCCATCACCGCGTCAAAGTCCTGGGGATCGGTGTCGAGCGCTGCGGAATGGCGGGCAAGGCCGGCGGAGTTGATTAGAATGTCGAAAGGTACTTCGGCCGCGAAGAAGCTGCGCACCGCGTCGAGGTCGGTCACATCCAGCGCCACACCCCGAGCCGCCCAACCCTGCGCCGTCATCTCGGCCACCGCTTCGTCCAAAGCGACCTGCCCGCGCGCGGCCACGGTGACCTCGGCCCCCGCCTCTGCCAAAGCCACCGCGCAACCCAGACCGATGCCGCGCGAGCCACCAGTGACCAAGGCCCGCTTGCCCGTCAGCCGAAACGAAGGGGTGCGGGGCAGCGGCATGGTCGACTCCGGTTTTGAATACGTGTGCAAACGCTACCGCCGGACCTTTGCCCTGTCCAGTCCCTGCGTGCTCAAACCGGGTATGCAATGCCGCGAAAGCTGGGGAAATCGGCGTAACGTTGCTGCCGCATCGCCAGGCTTTCGCCTGGCTCGGCGCCTGCGCGTAGCAAGGTGCCCTTGGGCGCGATATAGCTGTCGATTCGCCGCTGCGGGTCGGGCCGCCAGGCGATGTTGAACGCACAGAGCTTGGGGAAGAACCAGAGCTCGGAATAGTCCAGATGGTCATGCATCCACCACGCCAGATCACGCCAATCGCGCCCCAGTTCACAGCGATCGGCAAACCACGGGATCACCACCGAGGCGCCTGCCACCGGCACGTCGGGCAGATCCCATATATGGCATTCCAGCGGATACTCGTTACGCGCACAGTTCAGCCGGTTTTCATTGCCAAAGCGGTTGAGATCCGCCGAACGAAAGCCCGAACGGACAAAGACCCGGCCAAAGGTCTCTTGCAACGGGTCGAGCAGGGTTTCGCAAAATGCTCGTCCCCGTTCAATCGCCAGATCAGGGTTGTCGGGAATGTTCGGCACGCGGTGGATGTTGCCGATCTCGGAATAGAGAAACTCGCGCATCCAGAAGTGTTTGCTGAGCCGCACGCGCCCCAGTGTCTCGAGGCTCCACATGGACTGCGGGCGTCTCAATACCCGTTCCAGCGAAAGGCGCCGTCTGGTCGCAACGGCGAAAACGGGTTGTAGGCCACTTCCCAGATATGACCTTCGGGATCGGCGAAATAGCCGTGGTAACCGCCCCAGAATACGTCTTGCGCGGGTTTCAGCACGCGGCCCCCAGCCGGTGCAACCCGGGCCAGAAGCGAATCAACCTCTTGTTTTTCCGACACATTATAACCCAGCGTCATCGCGCCAAAGCCCAGATCGTTGACGTCGCAGCCAATATCGTCAGCCAGACCTTGCAAGGAATAAAGCCCCAGCGTCTGGGCAATCAGGTCAAAGGCGATCACCCCATCGGGGCTCTCGACCCTCTGCCAACCCAGCGCCTCGTAAAACGCCGCTGCGCGCGCCATGTCGCGCACGCCGAGGGTGATCAGGCTGACCCGTTGGTCCATCTGCGCCTCCGCTCAGGGGCGGATGGAAGCGATCTCTTGCATCCGCTGCAGCACATTGACGCCGATCTGCGCGTACATGTCCAGCAAATCCACAAGCACCCAGTTTTCGCGGATCAACCCGTTCTCCAGCCGCCAGAAATCAAGGCTGCGCATGGTGACGCGCTGGTTGACCGGCGGGATGCCCATCCAGCCGTCATGGCTGATCGTCTGGATCATGTTGGGCCAGCCGGTCACGCCGACATAATCGCCCTCGGCCATGAAATGATAGGTGATATCGCCCACATACTGGCCGCGATCGGGCATGCCATTGAGGAACGGGATCTGGTGAAACCGGCGAAAGCCCTCGATTCCGCGCCCCGTTCCAATGCCGGCGGGGCCGTACCACATCATCTTGGGATGCCAGAAACGCTCCATCTCCATCACCTCGGGGCCGCCTTGTGACGGGTGGCGTTTGAGGTGGTGTAGCATGTCGATGACGTGGTGGCGCGTGGCGGCGCTGTGCGTGGCGTCATGCGGGCCCATGCCGTCGCTGCTTTGCGGCCCCGGCACATGCATGAACCGCCCCAGCTGCGGCGCCATCGGCCAGACGTTCGCCTGCATCATCATCTCCGGCAGGTCCCAAAGCGTCTGCATTTCCAGGCACTTGCCGTCTTCGATTCGGTAGAACTCGTGAAACCGCATATGCGCTGCGTGACCGGTGGCCGGCATGCCCAGCCAGGGCGCCTGCCAGGTGCCGCAGTAATAGCCGCCCGAGCCGACCCAGATCGCCCCGGTCTCATCCGCGCCGGCGATGCGGATTTGTTCGACCCGTTCCAGATCAGGCAACGCCTGCAAGAGCGGGGCATAAACCGCGTCCCAATAGGCCTCAGGCCCCTGCAAATCGCCAAAGGGGTGGCACATGCGGAACAGCGCCTCGGGGGCTGCCGCGTTCAACGCATTGCGCGTGGCGTCCCCATCAAAATCGCGCATGGCCGCGAAGACCGGCGCGAGGGCGGCCTTTGCGTCTTCATTCGCCGTCACATCCCCGGCATGCCCGTCCATCACGTCACTCCGCCGCGTCGCGATAGGGCGCGCCTTCGCCGTAGGGCACGTTGATCCCGCCATAGCGCCGGACCCGGACGTTGCATTGTTCGGCATGGCCGATAAAGCCCTCGAGCATGCACAGCCGCGAGCCGTATTCGCCAATCAAAGTGGCCGCCTCGTCGGTCAGGATCTTTTGATAACTATGGGTTTTCAGGAACTTGCCCACCCAGAGCCCGCCGGTATAGCGCCCGGCCTTCTTGGTGGGCAGCGTGTGGTTGGTGCCGATCACCTTGTCGCCATTGCTGACATTGGTGCGCGCGCCGAGGAAGAGCGCGCCGTAGCAGGCCATGTTCTCAAGATACCAATCATCGCGGTCGGTCATCACCTGCACATGCTCGGACGCGATATCGTTGGCGATGGCCAGAATCTCGTCATGGTCGTCACACAAGATCACCTCGCCATAATCCGACCAACTTACGCTGGCGGTATCGGCGGTGGGCAGGATCGTCAGCAGCCGGTCGATCTCGGCCAAGGTCTCTTCGGCAAGCTTGCGGGAATTGGTCACCAGCACGGCCGGGGAGTTGTAGCCGTGCTCGGCCTGGCCCAGCAGATCGGTGGCGCAAATCTCGGCATCGACGGTGTCGTCGGCGATCACCATGGTCTCGGTCGGGCCGGCGAAAAGATCAATGCCAACGCGACCAAAGAGCTGCCGCTTGGCCTCGGCCACAAAGGCGTTGCCGGGGCCGACCAGCATGTGCACCGGATCGATCGTTTCGGTGCCGATCGCCATGGCGCCGACGGCCTGGATGCCGCCCAACACGTAAATCTCATGCGCGCCGCCCAAATGCATTGCGGCGATCACCGCGGGGTTGGGTTTGCCCTGCCAGGGCGGGGTGCAGGCGATGATCCGCGGCACCCCGGCGACCGAGGCGGTGGCCACCGACATATGTGCGCTTGCCACCATCGGGAACTTGCCGCCCGGGACGTAACAGCCCACCGACTGCACGGGGATGTTCTTGTGCCCCAGGACCACGCCGGGCAGCGTTTCAACCTCGATATCCAACATCGAATCGCGCTGCGCCTGGGCGAAATTCCGCACCTGTTCCTGCGCAAACTTGATATCGGCAAGCTCTTGCGGGCTGAGCTCGGCGATCAACGCATCAATCTCAGCCTGGGTCAGGCGGAAATTGGCCGGCGTGTATCCGTCGAACTTTTCCGACAGCTCGCGCACCGCCGCATCCCCGCGCGCCGCGATATCCGACAGCGTCGCCTCGACGATGCTGCGCACCTTGGCGTCGTCTTCGGCCCGTTCCGTTTCCGGTTTGCCCCGCTTCAACCACTCGGCCATGTGATCCTCCCAGACTACGAATCCAGGCGGCAGGATAGACCAAAAGACGCGTTTTGCAATCGTGTGCAAAAACTCATTTTGCGCGGTTGGCGATCAGAGCCCGGCTACCCATTCCAGCGTGCGGGCGGCGATGCCTTCGGTCATCCCGGGCGAAACGAGGTCCCCCGCGATAACGTGGCGCGAGGGATCGTCGTCTGGCAGCGTGTCGACCACGTTCAAATCCGCCTTCGCCCCCCACCGCGCGGCAATCTCGCGGGTTTTGGCATGGTTTACCACTTCGTCCAGGTCGTCGAAGACAAAGAGCGCCGGGATCGTGACGTCCTCATGCGGCAGGGCCTGCGCTGCCTTGACCGCCGCGGCCATCGGCAGGACGGCCTCAAACGGGTAGCGGCTGGTCCAGAATTTCGCGATTTCTTCGGTGCGCGGCTCAAACCCACGCTCCTTGCCGGCAACCCAAGGCCCCCACCAGCGCGCGCCGGGCCAGGTCAGGAAGGGCGCGCCGCTGTCCTTGATCTGGAAATTCGGCGCCACCAGAACCATCCCGGCAACCTGCGCCGACATCTCCTCATGCGCGGCCAACGTGGCCAGCGTGCCGCCGGTGGAGGTGGCCATGACCAGCACCTTGTCCCCGACCGCCCGGGCCACGGCCAAGGCTTCGGCCATGTCGGTCATCCAGGCCTCTACCGTCGCCTCGGTCATCGCGGCGCCACTGCGGCCATGCCCGGCGAGCCGGGTGAAGACTAGATTGGCGCCAAGGTCGTTGGCCACGATGTCCGGCAGGGGGCGCACCTCCTGCAAAGTGGCCGAGAATCCGTGGATATAGAGCACGGCCCAATCGGTTTTTTCACCCGTTGCACCCTGCCAGAGCACCTGTTTCTCAACACCCGGGGTAATGTCGGAAAACTGCGATTCCTGGGCGGCAAAATAGGCGTCGATGTCCGATCCCAGTTGAAATTCGTCAAATTGGATGTCGGTCACAACTGGCTCACGCGGGCCGAATAAGCCCAATCCGCCGAGGAGAATGACCAGAACCCCCAGCCCCCAAATCAGATAATTGCCCATTTCCCGCCTCTTGCTCTGTTTGATCGGAGTCTGACGTGCGCCGAGCGGTCACGCAAGCGGCACGTGGCGTCGCCTAGACTGGCCCAGACACCTCATGGATCGCCGCTTCGATCATCTTCAGGCAGTCCAGCGTGGAAAAGCTGTGATCGGCGCCTTTCACAAAGCTGAGGCGCACGTCAGGCCCGTCGAGGTGATCGAGCAGCCGCAACGCGGTTTCGCGCGTGACGGCGTTGTCCTCTGTGCCCTGCAACAGCCTGACCGGATATGGCATTTTCAAAGGCGTGCGCAAGACCAGCTGGTTGCGCCCGTCCTCGATCAACCGGCGGGTCACGATATAGGGCTCGTCATAATCCGATGGCAGGGCGATCTGGCCGTCCGTCATCAACGTCTCGCGTTGCGCGGTGTCGAACCCGGCCCAGAACGCATCTTCGGTGAAATCCGGCGCTGCGGCGATGCCGACAAAGCCGGAAACCCGCGGCAATTGCCGGATCACCAGGCAGGAAATCCAGCCGCCCATCGACGATCCTACCAGGACAACCGGCCCGTCGGTGACCTCTTCGATCACCGCCAAGGCATCGGCGGCCCAGTCGCCAATGCTGCCATCCTCGAATCGCCCGTCGGACACCCCGTGTCCGGAATAGTCGAATCGCAGGAAAGCGCGGCCGGTTTCCTCGGCCCAAGCCTCGAGATGCACCGCTTTGGTGCCGCCCATGTCGGACTTGTAGCCCGACAGAAACACCACCGCCGGGCCACGGCCTTGCGTATAGGCATAGGCCAGTTTACGGCCCTCGGGTCCTGTCAGGGTGCGAATATCAGCCATCGTAATCCTCCTATTGAAAACAATGCCCTAAGCGGCGGTCGGTGGCCAGCCTTAGGCTGTGAAAACCGGTTTGGCGAGATCTGTGTGACAAGGCGACGGACCGGACCGACTGCGCCTGGCCTCCAAAGCACAAATACGTGACCATCTTGTCACGTGACAAAAAAGTAACTTATACTGATCCTATGGACACGATCTTCAAAGCCCTCAACGACCCTGCCCGCCGCGCGCTGCTCGACAGCTTGCGGACAAAGAACGGGCAGACGCTCAGCGAACTGGAAGAGCAGCTGGAAATGACCCGGTTCGGCGTGATGAAGCACCTCAAGGTCCTCGAAGACGCCCATTTGGTGATCCCCCGCAAGGTTGGGCGGTTCAAACACCACTACCTCAACGCCCTGCCCCTGCAGGAGATGATCGACCGTTGGATCGATCCCTTTCTAAAACCGCAGGCGCAGGCGCTTTCGCAGCTGAAAACAGAATTGGAGAACCCAGAGATGACCAAACCGGATCTCGTGATGTCGACCTATATCGATTGCAGCCACGACGCGCTGTGGGATGCTTTGACCAAAGGCGAATTGATCAGCCAGTATCATTTCGCCTGCCAGAAGGTGACCGGCGACTTTGCGGCGCCGGGGGACGACGTCGAGTATCACTTCGACCATGGCGGCATCATGCTGTCGAACCGGCTGATTTCGATCACCCCCAAGTCGCGGATCGAAATGGAGTTTCGTCCGTCCTGGGGCGGGGATGAGACGCCATCGCGCTGTGTCTACCTGTTGGAACCGCAGACGTCGGGCATGAAGATCACCGTCGAACATTTCGACATCCCCGAAGCGCAACCCGGCATCGCCGATGGCTGGACGCGGTTTTTGTCGGGCCTCAAGACCTATGCCGAAACCGGCAAAACCCACCGCTTTGCGATGGAGACTGCGCCATGACAATCGAACTGACCGTTCTCATCCTGACGGCCCTTTTGGCGGCGTCGCTGTGGATTCCCTACATCGTGGGGGTCAACAGCACCACCACACCGGAAATGACTGAGAACCGACCGATGAACCCGGACAGGCTGGTGCCCTGGGTACATCGCGCCTTTCGCGCGCATCTCAACCTGCTGGAACAATTCCTGCCCTTCGCGGTGATCGTGATTGCAGCGCATCTGGTTGATGTGTCGAACGTGGTGACCGTGTGGGCCAGCGTTCTTTTCCTGGTGCTGCGGCTGGTGCACGCGGCTTGGATGATCACCGGCATGCCGGTTTTGCCCGCGCGCCCGTTGATCTTCACGGCCGGGTGGCTTTGCATCCTCGCGATCGCGGCGGCCACCTTGCTGGGGTGATGTCAGACCCGCCCGGTGAACGATGAAGCGCGGCACCCCTGCCGCGCTTTGTCTTTTGGGGTGACAAGAGCTAAAGCACTACCTGCGCTTTACCGTTCAACTCTCTGATAATGATAACTTTATTTCATCTAGCGCCTTAGGCTCGAGAGGCTTCGCACTGGCAAGCCATAACAGTGCCATTGCCCACCAGATCCCCCAGACTTGACAGCGCAACCCCCTCGCCACATAAGGCCCGCACATACCCGCAACCGGGCGTTCCGTGGGCGCCAAACCGACGAGGAGGCCGATATGGCCCAGATTTCCCTTACCTTTCCCGATGGCAATGCGCGCGATTTCGATGTCGGGGTCACCCCTGCGGTCGTCGCAGAGTCGATCTCTAAATCCCTCTCGAAAAAGGCCATTTCGGCAACGGTCAATGGCCAGCATTGGGATCTGCAATGGCCCATTGAGGCCGACGCGCAGATCGCCATTCACACCCTACAGGATGACGCCCAGGCGCTCGAACTGATCCGCCATGACCTCGCCCATATCATGGCGCGCGCGGTGCAAGAGATTTGGCCCGAAGTCCGCGTCACCATCGGGCCGGTGATCGAAAACGGCTGGTATTACGACTTTGACCGCGAAGAACCCTTCACCCCCGAAGATCTCGGCGAGATCGAGAAAAAGATGAGGGAAATCATCAACAAGCGCGACCCCGTGACCACCGAGGTGTGGGAGCGTGAGCGGGCGGTCAAGTTCTACAACGCCAATAACGAGCCTTACAAAGTCGAGCTGATCGAGGCCATCCCCGGGGATGAGCCGATCCGGATGTATTGGCATGGCCACTGGCAGGATCTCTGCCGCGGGCCGCATTTGCAGCATACCGGGCAGGTGCCCGCAGACGCCTTCAAACTGATGAGCGTCGCCGGCGCCTATTGGCGTGGCGATTCCGACCGCGCGATGCTACAGCGCATCTATGGCGTTGCCTTCAAGAACAAGGAAGACCTGCGCAAGTACCTGAATTTCCTCGAAGAAGCCGCCAAACGCGACCACCGCAAGCTGGGCCGCGAGATGGATCTCTTTCACATGCAGGAAGAGGCGCCGGGGCAGATTTTCTGGCACCCCAATGGCTGGACGATCTACACCGCGCTGCAGGATTACATGCGCCGCCAGCAGCGCCGCGGCGGTTATGTCGAGGTCAACACGCCTCAGGTGGTCGACCGGAAATTGTGGGAAGAATCAGGCCATTGGGAGAAATACCAAGAGCATATGTTCATCGTCGAAGTGGACGAGGAACATGCGCGCGAAAAATCGATCAACGCGCTCAAGCCGATGAACTGCCCCTGCCATGTGCAAATCTTTAACCAAGGCTTAAAATCTTACCGCGATCTTCCTTTGCGTATGGCCGAATTCGGTTCGTGCAATAGATACGAGCCTTCGGGTGCCTTGCACGGCATCATGCGCGTCCGCGGATTCACCCAGGATGACGGCCACATCTTTTGCAGAGAGGATCAGATCGAAGATGAAACAAAACGCTTTATCGACTTCCTTGCAGGCATCTACCGCGACCTCGGCTTTGAAAGCTTCAAGGTCAAATTCTCGGACCGGCCCGAGCTTCGGTCCGGATCGGATGAAACCTGGGACAAGGCTGAAGAGGCCCTCAAAAGCGCCACGATTGCCGCGGGTTGCGAGTTCGAGCTGAACCCGGGCGAAGGCGCGTTTTACGGCCCCAAGCTGGAATTTGTGCTGACCGACGCAATCGGGCGTGACTGGCAATGCGGCACCCATCAGGTGGATTTCGTGCTGCCGGAACGGCTTGATGCGACCTATATCGGCTCGGACGGGGCCAAGCACCGCCCGGTCATGCTGCACCGCGCCACGCTGGGGTCGTTCGAACGCTTTATCGGCATCCTGATCGAGGAACACGCCGGCAAGCTGCCGTTCTGGCTGGCGCCACGGCAGGTGGTCGTGGCCTCGATCACCTCGGATGCGGATGACTATGTGCGCGAGGTGGTTGCCGCGTTGCAGGCCGCAGGTGTCCGGGCCGAAGCCGACATCCGAAACGAAAAGATCAACTTCAAAGTGCGCGAGCATTCGGTGGGCAAGGTGCCGGTGATCCTGGCCGTCGGGCACCGCGAAGTGGATGACCGCACGGTGACCGTGCGGCGCCTTGGCGAAAAGCAAACTCAGGTCGTCGGTTTGGACGATGTCGTCGCTAGCCTGGCACTGGACGCGACGCCGCCCGATCTGCGTCAGGCATGACCGAGACGGACGCCACGGCGCTGCTCAAGGCAGAGAAGCATCTACGGTTCCACGACTTGCGCGCCGGTCCAGAATTCGATGCCGTGACGCTATGGGTGGACGGCGCAGCGCTGTCGGACACTGCGGAACATGCTGGCAGCGGGAATGCCGGCATCGACCGGATCCTGGGGCCGATGCGCCGCGTCGAAGCCGGTCCCGGATGCCTGCGCTATACCGTCACCTTCCTCGATTGCGCGGTATATATTTGGCGCAATGAAACCTACACGCGGCCGGAACCTGACGAGGATTACAGCACCATGCTGCGGCACTACGAACGATCGGCATTCCTGGACTTCACGAAAACGGCCACCTGCGCCGCTGACGTGGTTGATGACCCGCTGCAGCATTTCGCGGTGGTGACACTGGATGCTGTCCTCGACGTACTTTGCCCGCAGCCGCCGCAGGTCACGGCGCGAATGCTCGGGCCGGACGATCCAGGCCCTCTGCCCGGACGCGCGACCGAGCTTCGTTGACCCCATGGTGATGTTTCAAACAGGTCAATCTGCGTGAGCATTGGCCTGCTGTGGGCATCACAGCAGCAGCAGGATTGTAACATTCCGGCGCTGGAACGTTCGGGCGCGACGCAAACTTGAAACACGTGCTCCCGCGAACCCCCTGAAATCATGTGATTTCTGCGCCTGCAAAGGCTCACACGTCCAGCACAGCTGGTGACGGATGCGTGAAACACGCGCCCGTGAGTGGCGCGGGGCGCCCAATGTATCGCACCTTTCTCCTGTCACCGGCGCTAGTCGGAAAGACCGAGTTCATCAAAGTGACCAAAATCCTGAAAGGAAGTCCCATGTCGAAATCCCTCAAGACCGCTGCCCTGGTGGGCGCCGTTGCCGCCTCGTTCGTCGTTCACGGCACCGCTGCCACGGCGCAAGCCAAGGAAAAGTGCTATGGCGTGTCGCTCGCCGGCCAGAATGACTGCGCCGCCGGCCCCGGCACCACCTGCGCCGGTTCGTCCACCGTGGACTATCAGGGCAACGCCTGGACGCTGGTCGATTCGGGCACCTGCACCGATATCGAGCTGCCGGCGATGGCCGACGGCACCGCGCGCATGGGCTCGCTGGAAGCGCTCGAGCGTGACCTGCCCGCTTCCTAAGTGCTAATGTGGAGCGGGGCGCGGGCCCCGCTTCACATCGACGATCCCGGATTTCGCCATGTTCGACCACAACTCCTCTTTGCCTCCGCTGCCCGGCGTTGGGTACAAACCCCAGCATTTCGCGCAGATCATGGAGGATGCAGGCCCGGTTGGCTGGCTCGAGATCCATGCCGAGAATTACATGGGGGATGGCGGCCGCCCGATTGCGCAGCTGCGCGCTTTGGCAGAACGGTTTCCCATTTCCGTTCATGGGGTGGGCCTGTCGATCGGCGGGGAGACCCGCCTGGATCCCGACCACCTTGCCCGACTCAAGCACCTTGTAGGCTGGCTCAGCCCCGCCAGTTTCTCTGAGCATCTGGCCTGGTCCACGCATGACGCGCATTTTCTGAACGATCTTCTGCCCCTGCCCTATACCGATGCCACGCTGCAACGCGTGGCCGATCATATCGACGAGGTGCAAGAGGTGCTGGGGCGGCGCATGTTGCTGGAAAACCCCTCAAGCTACCTGGCCTTCGCCGAAAGCACCTGGTCCGAGACCGATTTCCTGGCCGAACTGGTCAAGCGCACCGGTTGCGGCCTGCTGCTCGACGTCAACAACGTCTTTGTGTCGGCCACCAATCTGGGCTATGCGCCGCAGGGCTATATCGACGCCTTCCCGATCGACGCGGTGGGGGAAATTCACCTGGGCGGCCATGACGAGGACGAAGATGACCACGGCCTGCCGCTGCTGATCGACAGCCATGGCCGCGAGGTCGCCGACCCGGTCTGGGCCTTGCTGGAACACACATTGCAACGCACCGGCCCGCGGCCGCTGCTGATTGAATGGGATACCGACGTGCCGGAGTGGCCGGTGCTTGCAGATGAAGCGCGCCGGGCGGATAAAGCGCTGGCCCGGGTGGCGGCATGACCTCTCAAGCCGCCTTTCGCACGGCCCTTCTAGATGCCGCGCAGCCCGTCCCCCCCGGGCTGACCGACGGCAAGGGCCGGCCCGCCGGGCGCCGCTATGCGGTGTACCGCAATAACGTCGCGGTGTCATTGCGTGAGGCGCTGGCGACCGGCTTTCCGGCGGTCGAAAAGCTGATCGGCGCGGAAAATTTTGCCCATGTGGCCGGGGTGTTCCTGCGCAGTGCACCGCCCGTGTCCCCATTGATGATGCATTATGGCGCCGGGTTTCCCGAGTTCCTCGCCGGGTTCAAAGCGCTCGGCCATATCCAGTACCTCGCCGAAGTGGCGCGGCTGGAGCTGGCGCTGCGGCGCAGTTATCACGCGGCGGACGCGCCTGTCGCGGATCCGGCGATCCTGCAATCGCTGGACGAAGAGGCGCTGATGGCCGCGCATATGACGCTGGCCCCGGCGGTCGAGGTTGTCCGCTCCCCCTGGCCGCTTTGGTCGATCTATACGTTCACCATGACGCCAGGCGCGCCCAAGCCAGAGGCTCGCACCGAGGATGTCATCATCCTGCGCGCCGAATTTGACCCCGAACCGCATCTGCTGCCCGCCGGTGGTGCGGCGTTCATCACAGCGCTGAGCAATGGCGCGCCGTTTGGCGAAGCCGTGGACGCCGCGGGGGACGCGTTTGATCTGGGCGCGACGCTGTCGCTTTTGCTGCAGGGCGGCGCCATCACCGACATTTCCATCCAAAGGACAGACCCATGAATGCCCTGATTTCGCTGCACAACTCCGCCTTCTCCATGCTGGAACGGCACACGCAGGGCCTGCTGCCACTTCTGGCCCGGTTTATCTTTGCCGCGACCTTGCTGGTCTATTTCTGGGCCTCGGGCCTGACCAAACTCGGCGACGGTATCCTGGGCTTCCTGTTTCCCTCCACCGGCGCCTATGCGCAGATCTTCCCTAAGCAGATGGAGGCGGTGCTGTATGACACCTCGCAGTTGGGTGTCTATCACTGGCTGGTGGTGACCGCGGGCACTTGGGCCGAGTTCATCCTGCCGGTGCTGGTGGTGATCGGGCTTTTCACCCGTCTTGCAGCATTGGGGATGATCGGATTTGTTGTCGTGCAAAGCCTGACCGACCTTTACGGTCATGGAGGCATCGCCCATGCCGAAACGCTGGGCGCGTGGTTCGACAAGATACCGGATGCGGTGATCCTGGATCAGCGCGCGTTCTGGATGCTGCTGCTGGTGACTCTGGTTCTGAAAGGCGCCGGTGCGCTGTCGGTCGACCGGCTGCTCAGCCGTCAGCGTGAGCCGCTCGCCGCCACGGCCTGAAACTTTTCAGAAATGCGCCTTCGGCTCGTCCGGTTTGCCGGCGGCAATGGCCAAGAGGCCGCCCAACCCGGCAAAGGCAATCGGGAACATCGTGAAGACGTTGTAGCCGAACGCGTAATACATCCCCGCTGCCGATATCAGCATCAAGATCCCGCCCCACAAAGCCCGCGCCTTGGCCATGGCCCCGCCAGCGATGGCCAGAAGGGGCGATAGGATCGACACCACGCGCACCACCTCGGGCCGGTCGAACATGCCGAACACCTCTTCGACCTCGGCAAAGTTGCGGGCAAGCTCGGTATAGCCGTAACCGAAAAACCCCACGATCATCCCCATCACCCCGGCGATGATCCCCAGGGTCAGCGCGGCGTTACGCATCGCCCGCACCTAGGGCAGCCTGAGTGGCCTTATCCCAACCCAGATACATCTGATCGCCGTCGGTAATCAGCGGCCGCTTCATCAGCGTCGGATGTGCGGCCAGCAATACCGGCGGCGGCGCTTGCCGATCCGCCTCGGACAATCCGCGCCACGTGGTCGAACGGGTGTTCAGCAGTTTGTCGCCAAAAACCTCAAACGCGGCGGCCAACACCTCCGCCGGCACCCCGTCGGCGCGCACATCGACAAACGCCGCCCCTGGCAACGCCTTGCGCGCCTTGCGGCAGGTGTCGCAGCTGCCCAGACCATACAGGATCATGCCTAATTCCTCCGCTTTGCAGGTCAGATATGCCAGCGATCACGGAAATGCGAGGGCACAAATCTTGCTTTTTGCCGAACCCGTGCAATCTTAAGTGTCGTGACCTTCGGTAAACAGCCCGTGGAACGGCCGCCTCTGAGCCCACCCTTGCCTGTGAAACGAAGTGATTGGGAGCCCGTCAAACGGGTAAGGGAAGTAATACGAAGAGGAGCGCGGAATTATGCCGAACGGCACCGTGAAATGGTTTAACACCACCAAAGGCTACGGCTTCATCGCCCCGGAGGACGGCGGCAAGGACGTGTTTGTTCATATCTCTGCGGTTGAACGGTCGGGGATGACCGGCTTGGCCGACAATCAGAAAGTCAGCTACGAGCTGCAAGAAGGCCGTGACGGGCGCATGATGGCGTCCGATCTGTCTGCGCTTTAGGCGTCTTGCAGGCGCCTGGCCTCTTGCCCGGCCAGGCGGATCAACTCTTGCATGAACGGTTTTCCCAGATCATCATCTCGCGTCGCCGCATAAAGGCGGCGGGTGATGCCTTGGGCCGTGAGCGGGCGCGTGACGTAATCCGAGCTGTACTTGACCTCGCGCACCACCCAATCGGGCAGCACCGACACCCCGCGGTTTGAGGCCACCAACAGCAGGATCACGGCGGTCAGCTCGACCTGTCTGATCGCCGCCGGTTCCACCTTGGCCGGGGTCAGCAATTGGCTGAACACGTCCAGCCGCGCGCGGTCTACCGGATAGGTGATCAGCGTCTGACCCCGAAAATCCCCGGCCTCGATATAGTCTTTCGCCGCCAGCGGGTGCGAGGACGCCGCCACAAACACCGGCGCATAATCGAAAAGCGGATTGAACGTGATTCCCGGCAGGTCCTCCGGGTCGGATGAGATCACCACATCGACATCTTCCTTGACCAGCGCGGGCATGGCGTCAAACGCCAATCCGGGGCGAATATCGACATCCACATCCGGCCAGGATTTGCGGAACGCTTCGAGCACCGGGAACAGCCATTCGAAACAGGCGTGGCATTCGATGGCGATGTGCAGACGCCCGGATGAGCCGTCGCGCAACCCGGCAAATTCGTCCTGCAACGCCTCGACCTGCGGCAGCACCTGATTGGCCAGCCTGAGCAGCCGCAAGCCCGCAGCCGTGAGGCGCATGGGCTTGGAGCGCCGGACAAAGAGCTCCACCCCCGCCTGATCCTCCAGCCCTTTCACCTGATGGCTGAGCGCCGATTGCGTGATGTTGAGCTGATCAGCGGCTTTCGCCAGGCCACCCGCCTCGTGGATGGCCCTGATCGTGCGCAGGTGACGGAATTCGATATGCATGCTGCGCTCATGTTCTTGATGAGATTTATGAGTTTGTCTCATGATGCTGCATGTGCGAAGAAAACACAACCCTTGCTCAGGAGTGTGCCGATGACCCGCCCGAATGTGTCTTTCGAATTTTTCCCGCCGCGTGACGTGGAAGGCACCTTTCGGCTTTGGGACACGGTGCAGGTGCTGGCCCCGTTGGATCCGCGTTTCGTTTCCGTGACGTATGGCGCCGGGGGCACAACCCGCGACCTGACGCGCGAGGTGGTGGCGACGCTGCACAAACATTCGGGCCTGCGGACCGCGGCGCATCTGACCTGTGTCGAGGCAACCCGGGACGAAACGCTGCAGATCGCACGGGATTTTGCCGCCGCGGGCGTCACGGATATTGTGGCGCTGCGGGGTGATCCACCGAAAGGGACCGACAGCTTTGTGCCGCATCCGGGCGGCTTTACCACCAGCTGTGAGCTGATCGAGGCGCTGGCCGACACCGGTGATTTCACCATCCGCGTCGGCGCCTATCCCGACATCCACCCCGAAGCGCAGAGCGCGCAGGCGGATGTGGACTGGCTCAAACGCAAGCTGGATGCCGGCGCCAGCGAGGCGCTGACGCAGTTCTTCTTTGAGGCCGAGGCCTTCTTTCGCTTTCGCGACGCCTGCGAAAAGGCCGGCATCGACAAGCCGATTGTGCCGGGCATCCTGCCGATCGAGAACTGGAAAGGGGTCCGCCGCTTTGCCGAAAGCTGCGGCGCGACGATCCCCAACTGGCTGTCGGACGCGTTCGACAAGGCGCAGCGCGATGGGCGCGAGGATCTGCTGGCCACGGCGGTCTGCGCCGAGCTTTGTTCCGACCTCATTGATGGCGGCGTCGAAGACCTGCATTTCTACACGCTGAACCGCCCGGAACTGACGCGCGATGTGTGCTTTGCTCTGGGTGTCACACCCGAGCTTAGCTTGCAGAACGTCGCTTAAGCGCGCGCGGCGCCACCGATCCCCTTGGACACTTCCTCTGCCGCGGCGATCACCTGGGCGCCGAGCGCGGGGATGTTGTCATCGGGGATGCGTTGTGTCGGACCCGAGATCGACAGACCAGCCACCGCCTCGCCATGCACATCAAAGATCGGCGACGCGATGCAGCGCATGCCGATGGTTTTTTCCTCATCATCCACCGCGTAACCGCGCTTGGCCGCTTGCGACAGGTCCGCGATCAAAGCGGCCGGCTCGACCAGCGTGCGGTTGGTGAACCGCGGCTGGCCGTTTTGCGCCAGAATGCGCGCGGTCTCATCCTTGGGCATATGCGCCAAAAGCGCCTTGCCGATCCCCGAGGCATGCATCGGCGACATCGTTCCGGGCGGAAAGAACGCCCGGATGCTCTCGTGCGTCTCGACCTGGCTGACAAAGAGCACATGGCCTTCACGCGCGACGCCAAGATTGGCGGTCTCGCCGGTTTCGCGCATCAGCGCCCGCAGCACGGGGCGCGCGCGTTCCACCAGTGACGTGCGGCGCAGGAACCGCGACCCGATCAGAAAGGCGCCCGGCCCGATATGCCAGGTCTGCGCATCCGCCTCGAAATCGACGATCCCACGCGCCTCGAGCGTAAAGAGCACCCGGTAGACCGTGGCGGGTGACTGGCCCAGATCCGCCGCCAGATCCGACAGCGTGGCGCCGCCCACTTCGGACAGGCGTTCCAGCACCTCCATCGCCCGGTCGAGCGACTTGATCGTGTTCTGCGCCGAGGTGTCCCCCCAGGCCCGCGGCCGGCCGCGGGCACGCCGTTCCGCGCCCTCGGCATCCGGAGAATCGCTCATTTTTTCACCCTTCTGAAAACTCATTTCACATTATGAAAAACTCAAGCCATTGATGCAAATCAATTTTTCTCATGGCCGCATTTCTGAAAAACATTTTCAAAAAAATTGCTGCCGGAGGTCGGGGCGCGTATCAGGTCCCTCAAATGAAGGAGAACAGCGCATGAGTTTTCAGAACCCGGTCTTTATCCCCGGCCCGACCAATATCCCTGAAGCGATCCGCAAAGCTTGCGACATGCCGACGATCGACCATCGCTCGCCGCTCTTTGCCACGATCCTGCACCCGGCTTTGGACGGTGTGCGGAAGGTGCTGAAGCAGACCAATGGCGAGACGTTCATCTTTCCTGCGTCGGGCACCGGCGGCTGGGAAGCGGCGCTGACCAACACGCTGAATGCCGGTGACGGAGTGCTGGCCGCGCGCAACGGCATGTTCAGCCACAAGTGGATCGACATGTGCAATCGCTTTGGCCTCGACGTCACGCAAGTGGACGTGCCGTGGGGTGAAGGTCTGCCGGTCGCGCAGTTCGAGGACATCCTGCGCGCCGATACCGAAGGCAAGATCAAGGCGGTTCTGGCCACACATAACGAAACCGCCACCGGTGTGGTGTCGGACATCGCCGGCCTGCGCCGCGCGATGGATGCGGCGGGCCACGGTGCGCTGTTGCTGGTCGATGGTGTCAGCTCGATCGGGTCAATGGATTTCCAGTTTGACACCTGGGGCGTCGACGTGGCGGTGACCGGTTCGCAAAAGGGTTTCATGTTGCCGGCGGGTCTGGCCATCGTTGGGTTCAGCGACAAGGCCATCGCGGCCTCGAAGTCCAATAGCCTGCCCCGGACATTCTGGAGCATCGATGACATGCGCACCGGATACGCCGCCAACGCCTATCCCTACACGCCGTCCGTCGGTCTGATGAACGGGCTGAAGCTCGCGACCGAGATGCTGCTGGACGAAGGTCTCGACAACGTTTTTGCCCGCCACGCCCGCATCGCTGAGGGTGTGCGCGCCGCCACCTTCGCCTGGGGCATGACACCCTGCGCAGTGTCGCCCGAGCTTTACTCGAATACCGTCACGGCGATCCGCACACCGGAAGGCTTTAACGCCTCTGACATCGTGGCCCGCGCGGCGACCGAATACGGCATGGCGTTTGGCACCGGCCTGGGTGACGTCGCCGGCAAGGTGTTCCGCATCGGCCACCTGGGCAGCATGACCGACGCGATGGCGCTGTCGGGGATTGCCACGGCCGAGATGGTCATGGCCGATCTCGGCCTGCCGATCACGCTTGGCTCGGGCGTTGCCGCGGCTCAGGAAGTCTATCGTCATGGAAACGCAGCAACACGGATGGCCGCCCAATGAAGGATATGATCACAAACCTGCCCAGCTACGAGGACATGCTGGCCGCGCATGAGCGGATCAAGCCATATATCCACCGCACCCCGGTGCTGACCTCGTCTTACCTTAATGAGCTGACGGGCGCAGAGCTGTTCTTCAAGTGTGAGAACTTTCAGAAGGCCGGCGCCTTCAAGGTGCGCGGCGCGTCAAACGCGGTCTTTGGCCTGACCGACGAGATGGCCGAAAAGGGCGTGGCGACACACAGCTCGGGCAATCACGCGCTGTCGCTGAGTTATGCCGCGGGCCGTCGCGGTATCCCCTGCCACGTGGTCATGCCGCGGACAGCCCCACAAGCCAAGAAAGACGCCGTGCGCGGCTATGGCGGCATCATCACCGAATGTGAGCCGTCGACCACCAGTCGCGAGGCGGTGTTCGCCGAGGTGCAGGCCGAAACCGGCGCGGAATTTGTACACCCTTACAATGACCCGCGGGTGATCGCAGGTCAGGGCACCTGTTCCAAAGAGTTGATGGAGCAGACTGACGGTCTGGATGCGGTGATCGCGCCCATCGGTGGTGGCGGCATGGTGTCGGGTACCTGCCTGACGCTGTCGACCCTGGCGCCCGAGGTTGAGATCTACGCCGCCGAGCCGGAACAGGCCGACGACGCCTATCGCAGCTTCAAGGCCGGCCACATCATCGCCGACGACGCGCCGCACACCATCGCCGACGGGCTCAAGGTGCCGCTGAAGGAAAACACCTGGCATTTCGTCAGCAACCACGTGACCGACATCCTGACCACCTCGGAGGATGAGATCGTGGCGGCGATGAAGCTGACCTGGCAGCGCATGAAGATCATTATGGAAGCGTCCTGCGCCCCGCCGCTGGCCGCCATTCTGAAGAACCCCGACGTCTTCCGCGGCAAGCGCGTGGGCGTGATCATTACCGGTGGCAATGTCGATCTCGACAAGCTGCCCTGGGTCGTCGGCTACTGACCCATCGTGGCGGGGGCGACCCCGCCCGACCCCTCTCTTAGCTTTGACGCGGCTTTGAACCGCGGCGCATCCGACAAGGAGTGAACTGATGAAAGACCTGACGAATATCGACGAACTTGAAGTGGGCTATGACGTGCCGGCCGTGCCCGGCATGGACGAAGCCGACATCCAGACCCCGTGCCTGGTGCTCGACCTCGACGCATTGGAGCGCAACATCAAGAAGATGGGCGACTACGCTAAGGCGCACGGCATGCGCCACCGGGTGCACGGCAAGATGCACAAATCGGTCGACGTGGCCAAGATGCAGGTCGAGTTGGGCGGCGCCTGCGGCGTCTGCTGCCAGAAGGTGTCCGAGGCCGAGGTCTTTGCCCGCGGTGGCATCAAGGACGTGCTGGTATCGAACCAGGTACGCGAGCCGCAAAAGATCGACCGTCTGGCCCGCATGCCCAAGCTGGGCGCACGCGCGATCTGCTGCGTCGATGACATCGAAAACGTGGCCGACCTGTCGGCAGCCGCGCAAAGGCACGGCACCCAAATCGAATGCCTGGTCGAGATCGACTGCGGCGCGGGCCGTTGCGGCGTGACCACCACACCCGCGGTGATCGAGATTGCCAAGGCGATCGACGCGGCCCCGGGACTGAAATTCGCCGGGATCCAGGCTTATCAGGGCGCCATGCAGCACCTCGACAGCTATGAAGAGCGTCAGGGCAAGACCCAGATCGCTATCGACATGGTGCGCGACGCGGTTGATGGGCTGAAGGCCGAGGGGCTGGAGTGTGACATCGTCGGCGGCGGCGGCACCGGGTCCTACTACTTCGAGTCGAACTCGGGTGTGTATAACGAACTGCAGTGCGGCTCTTACGCCTTCATGGACGCCGATTACGGCCGCATCCTCGACAAAGAAGGCAAGCGCATCGACGAGGGCGAATGGGAAAACGCTCTGTTCCTCCTGACCAGCGTGATGAGTCACGCCAAGGCCGACAAGGCCATCGTCGATGCGGGCCTCAAGGCGCAGTCGGTCGATAGCGGCCTGCCCTTCATCTATGGCCGCACCGACGTGGAATACGTCAAATGCTCGGACGAGCATGGCGTAGTGGCCGACCCCGATGGCGTGCTGAAGGTCAATGACAAGCTCAAGCTGGTGCCGGGCCACTGTGATCCCACCTGCAACGTGCATGACTGGTATGTCGGTGTGCGCAACGGCAAGGTCGAAACCCTGTGGCCGGTGTCGGCCCGCGGCAAGGCCTACTGACCCCAAACACACGCGGCGCAGACCTGTGCCGCGTGCCTGTTCCCGGTGTGCATGCGAGGGACACGCCGGGAGCAGCTTAATCCCCAAGACGACGACAGGGGCGCAGCGCCCGGAAAGGAGACGGTATGGCCGACGGAAATGGAGCAATGCCGGCAAACCTTGTGACCATCGTGCCAGAGGGTGAGATTGCCGGGCTGATGACGCCCGAGGCGGCGTTTGACGCGGTCGAAGCCACTTTTGCCGCCATGGCAACCGGGGCAGCCTACAACTTTCCAGTCATTCGCGAAGCGATCGGCCACGCCGACGCGCTTTACGGCTTCAAGTCCGGCTTTGACCGCGACAGCCTGGCCATGGGTCTGAAATCTGGCGGTTATTGGCCGGGGAACGAGGCCAAGGGCCTGACCAACCACCAGTCCACCGTGATCCTCTTTGACGCCGATACCGGCCGGGTCAAGGCACTGGTGGGCGGCAACCTGTTGACCGCCTTGCGCACCGCTGCGGCCTCGGCCGTGTCGATCAAACATCTCGCCCGCCCCGACGCCAAGGTACTGGGCATGATCGGCGCTGGCCATCAATCCGCCTTTCAGATGCGCGCCGCCGCGTCCCAGCGCCGGTTTGAAAAGGTGATCGGCTGGAACTATCACCCGGAAATGCTGAGCCGGCTGGAAGACACCGCCAGCGAACTTGGCCTGCCGTTCGAGGCCGTCAGCCTCGAAGATATGGGCGCTCAGGCGGACGTGATCATCACCATCACCTCGAGCTTTGCCCCGCAGCTGATGGCCGATTGGGTCAACCCCGGCACCCATATCTCCTGCATGGGCACCGACACCAAGGGCAAGCAAGAGGTTGAGGCAGCGCTCTTGGCCCGCGCCACGGTATTCACCGATGAGATCGCCCAGAGCGTCAGCATTGGCGAGGCGCAACACGCCATCGCCGCTGGCCTGATCGCCGAGAGCGACATCGCCGAGATCGGTGCCGTGATCAACGGCACCCATCCGGGCCGCAGCTCGGACGACGAAATCACGCTCTTTGATGGCACCGGCGTTGGCCTGCAAGACCTTGCCGTGGCCGCGAAAGTGGTAGAGCTTGCCGAGGCAAAAGGTGTGGCCGCACACGTGCCGTTCTGACACGCCGTCTTCTGCGCGGCACGACCACCCGAGATCGGGACGATTTCACTGCCGCGCAGGAGTAACACATGCGCCTTGCGATAAACGGATTTGGCCGGATCGGACGGACGATCCTGCGCCAGCTTCTGACCTCCCCCGCGCATGCCGACATCGCGATTGCGCGGATCAACGACATCGCACCGGTCGAGACGCTGGCCTACCTCTTCAAGTATGACAGCGTCTATGGCCCCTATCCCGGGCATGTGGATTTTGACGCGGGTCACCTGATTGTCGACGATCACCGCATCCCGGTGACCGACACCCCCGATGTGGCCGCGTTGCAGCTGGACCACATTGACCTCTTGATGGAGTGTACCGGCAAACTCGCCACACGCGCGCAGGCCAAGGCCGGGTTGCACAGCGGGGCGGCACAGATGCTGATCTCCGGCCCTTGTGACGGCGCCGACATGACTTGCGTGTTGGACGCCAACGAAGGCGAGATGGCGGATCACCGGATCATCTCCAACGCGTCCTGCACCACAAACGCCATGGCCCCGTTGCTCAAGGCGCTGCACGCCACCTGCGGCATCAGCCGTGGGCATATGACAACCGTGCATGTCTATACTGGCAGCCAGCCAATGGTGGACGCGCCGCGCGGGGCGACTTTGGCGCGGTCGCGGGCTGGCGCCGTGTCGATGGTGCCGACCACCACCAGCGCTACACGGCTGATCGATGGTGTTCTGCCGCAAATCGCCGGCCGGGTGACCGGGGCGGCGGTGCGGGTACCGGCGATCTCGGTCTCGGCCATCGACTTGGTGGTCACTTTGAAGCGTCCCCCGGCGAACATGACTGACAGTTTGCGCCAGATCGCCGAGGCCTCCCCCGTCATAGCCGCGATCAAGGATGCCTGCGTGTCAACCGATCTGCGCGGCCGGCCCGAAAGCCTGATCATCGCGCTCCCCGAAACCGTAGTCAGCGGCCCTCAGGTCCGGATCCTCGGTTGGTACGACAATGAATGGGGGTTTTCGGCCCGGATGATCGACTTGGCCCGCCTGATGGTGGCGCGCGATCTGTAAGCTCGCGACGCTGGTATTCGCGGGCGTTTTGCCAGCCCATCGCATTTTCTCGTTTGACAGACCGCCGCCCGCCCCCGCCATATGCAGGGGACAGGAGGCGCAATGACACCCAAGCTGATCCACAACCGGTTTCGCGGCACGGACGACTTCGACCTGCCCGAGGGCATCCCCTTCCCAACTGCCGACGTCGCCCCGGTGCAGGCGCTGCTGGCACAATGCCCGGCGCATGCGCAGACGCCTTTGACATCCCTGCCCGACCTGGCCGCGCAACTGGGCATCGCCAGCCTGCATGTAAAGGATGAGCGTGGGCGCATGGGCCTCGGCAGTTTCAAGGCGCTGGGCGCGGCGCATGTGATTGCCTGCGATGCGGTGGCAACCGGGGCTGAAGACCTCTCCACCGCCCTGAACGGCCAGACCTATGTCACCG